>Ga0207964_1000023_pt1 | contig 68833 bp, 68 predicted proteins | sample Knorr_S23_td_250_FD_185608 | JGI IMG/M metagenome (GOLD analysis project Ga0207964, IMG submission 185608) | Marine microbial communities from Southern Atlantic Ocean transect - Knorr_S23_td_250_ad_251m_LV_A (SPAdes) (version 2) | ecosystem: Environmental > Aquatic > Marine > Oceanic | place...
TATTATGAATAAGTACATAGGCAAACCCTATCGCAATTTCTTTGGAATAGGGTGTTAGCCTAAGTGTGTAATATTAATTAAATAAAAATAAAGGGATTATTATGAAAACATTAATAACTGTAAGCTCGCTAATAGCGGCGCTATTTATCGCACCGTTTACTCAAGCAGATGACCACGGAGAGCCTCAATATGCAGCTCTCGAAGGTATTTTTTGTAACTATAACAAAGGTAAAGGATTAGGAGATCTAAAAAAGGTAGCCGCTGATTGGGATGTCTGGGCTGACGAAAATATTAGCTCTAAGTACACGGCCTGGGTAATGACACCTACTATCAACAATAGTGAGGATTTTCCAAATGATTATTTTTGGCTTGGTGTAGCAGATAGCCATGAAAGTATGGGAACGATACACGACGAATGGATGGCAAAAGGTGCTAAGCAACAGAAGAGATTTGATTCTGTGGCTTCATGTGGCAGTCAAAACTTGATGACAGGATTGATGGCTCGTCCTTTTCAATCCACCACAGGGCATGCCTTTGTGCAAATCAATGGTTGCCATTTGTCAGAAGGAAAAACCATGGCAGATGTTATGGCCACTGATAAGGAGTGGGTGAAGTGGATGGACGAGGTTGGTATGCCTGGCGGTCTTCTTCGCTGGTTACCCGCTGTTGGTGGTGCTAGAGACGATACTACAGACCTCTATTCCATTTTTATTACAGAGAGCATGGCTGATCGAGGTAAGGCTCATGACATGATGATGAAAGGTGGAGGTGCTAAGCTTCAGTCTATGTATGGAGATCTAATGACCTGTGATATGCCCCGTATATATCACTCAACACCGGTAGGTGGCGCGTCGGGTAGCTAACTTCTGGAAATAATGTGGATAAAAAGGCTGCACAATGTGTGGCCTTTTTTATTTGAAATCTGAATTTACTCTCAAAAATTCGTAGTCATATTTTGTTGTGGAAGTCTCGTATCGGTTTCGGCGTTATATCGTCGCCTTTGGCGGCACGCCTAAAAGGATAAACTATTGGTTTTTATCGATGAAGGTATTACTTTTTAGTATGCTACCCCTATGACAGAACCATTCGATCCAGCAAATCATCCGCATCGCCGTTTTAATCCTATGATTAATGAGTGGGTATTGGTATCACCCCACCGCGGGGCTCGTCCATGGCAGGGAAAAGTTGAGCTGTCAGAGCCTTTCGAGAATATAAACTATGACAAAGAGTGCTATCTCTGCCCGGGGAATACCCGAATGAACGGGGAGGCCAATGATCATTACACGGGCACTTATGTATTCGACAATGATTTTGCAGCCTTACAGCCAGACACTCCCCCGGCGGTAAGTAATGATCCACTATTTCGGATGTCCGCCGAGCAGGGTAAGAGTCGAGTGATTTGTTTTTCTCCTGATCACAGTAAAACACTCCCTCAACTGTCCGTGGAGCAAATTAAACAGGTGGTGGATACTTGGCAGCGGGAGTCTCACACGCTTGGAGAAAGCTACCGATCAGTACAGATCTTTGAAAACAAGGGTGCTCTGATGGGGTGTTCTAATCCCCATCCCCATGGGCAGGTCTGGGCCCAGCAACAATTACCCTCATTAGTTGAGAAAAAGCACAAATCTTTTGCTGATTATTATCAAGCTCATGGTAGTAACATGCTCCAGGATTATGCGGCTAAAGAACAAGATAGGCAGGAACGTGTCGTGGTCGAGAATGATGATTGGTTAGTGGTTGTTCCTTATTGGGCAGCCTGGCCCTTTGAGACATTATTGTTACCTAAATCTCCCATGAGTCGGATGACTGAGTTAGGTGAAGAACAAAAAGTTTCACTGGCGTCTATCATTCAGCAGATTACCATCCGTTATGACAATCTTTTCCAATGTTCATTTCCGTACTCTATGGGCTGGCATGGTGCGCCTTTTGATGGTCAGGACCATTTACCATGGACTCTGCATGCGAGTTTTTTACCGCCACTTTTGAGAAGTGCAACTGTGCGTAAATTCATGGTCGGATATGAAATGATGGCTGAACCACAGCGAGATATGACCCCAGAGCAGGCCGCTGATCGACTACGTCAGCTATCTTCAACTCATTATCTGGATGAGTGATTAATGGAACAAGCTCAAGTCATTGGACACATATTTAAACAGCAGTTTGAGATTGAACCAGAGGTTATTTGTTATGCCCCTGGCCGGGTCAATTTATTGGGGGATCATACAGATTACAACGATGGCTTTGTCTTACCAGCAGCCATTGATGTGGGAACCACTATAGCTGCCAGTCGACGGGATGATCATCAGGTGGTTGCCTTTGCTGAAGGTTATTCAACAAACGTGGATTGCTTCTTCTTGGAGAATATTGCGTTTAGCCACGAAGAAATGTGGCGTAATTATGTGCGCGGAACGTTGAAGTGTTTGAGAGAGTCTCATACAAATTTTGGCGGAGTTAACCTAGCGATCACAGGTAATGTTCCTCAGGGCGCTGGATTAAGTTCATCCGCAAGTTTTGAGATGGCGATTTTGAAGACAATCGTTGATTTATATCAGCTTGATTTAGACGGTGTCACAGCAGCCTTGATGGGGCAGAGAGCTGAAAATGAGTTTGTTGGCTGTCAGTGCGGCATTATGGATCAATTGGTTAGCGCCTTGGGATTGGAGGGGCATGCCATGTTGTTGGACTGTCGCAGTTTGACCTTTCAAGACGCGCCAATACCCGATGGTATGGTGATTTTGGTTGTTAACTCTAATGTTCAACGAGGTTTGGTGGATAGTGAGTACAATGCGCGGCGTCAACAATGCGAGGAGGTGGCTCGTATTTTAAATGTGCCCGCACTGCGCGATGTAAGCTTGGAGCAATTAAATGGCGCTAAGCAAAACTTGTCACAAGAACAATATCGACGCGCGCGCCATGTGGTCACCGAAAATGCTCGAACTATTGCTGCAATGACCGCCATGCAAGCCAATGATATAGAAACATTGGGATCCCTCATGGGTCTGTCCCATGACTCCCTGCGATATGACTATGAGGTAACCACCAAAGAGTTGGATGGGTTGGTTTGTATTATCAACAGTGTGATTAATGACGCTGGAGGTGTGCGGATGACCGGCGGAGGTTTTGGTGGATGCGTCGTGGCCTTAATACCCGCAGAGTTAGAACAGGCAGTCATTGCAGCGGTAGAGGCACAGTATTCGTCACAATTTGGGCTTGAGGCTGAGATTTATCGGTGTCACGCCTCCACAGGAGCTTTTAGGGTCGTCAATAGGAATTACGTATGACAGTTTTAGTCACAGGTGGTGCTGGGTACATTGGATCCCATACGCTTGTCTGTTTATTAGACTTAGGTTATGAGGTTGTAGTCTATGACAATCTTGTTAATTCTAGTGTTAAGGCGTTGCGTCGTGTTGAGGAAATTACAGGAAAAAATTTAGAGTTTGTTGAGGGCGATGTCACCGACAGCGGAGCGTTGGACGATTTATTTGCAAAATACTCCATTGATGCAGTCATCCATTTTGCAGCGTTAAAAGCAGTGGGGGAGTCTTCTCAGCTCCCTTTGCAATATTATGAGACTAATGTTTATGGTTCTTTGTGCCTATTGAACGCGATGGAGAAGGCTGGAGTTAATCATTTTGTCTACAGTTCCTCGGCTACTGTATACGGGGAGGTGAACCCTAGCCCTTATGTTGAAACCATGGAATTAGGTTCACCCTCTAGTCCTTATGGTGCAAGTAAGGTGATGGTGGAACGAATTCTTGCTGATGCCGTTCGTGTAAACCCTAAGTTTCGAGCGATTTCTTTGCGCTATTTTAATCCCATTGGCGCACACCCTAGCGGGCTCATTGGTGAAGATCCCTTAGGAGTTCCTAATAATTTATTGCCGTTCATCACACAAGTGGCGGTGGGTGTGCGAGGCAATCTAAGTGTGTTTGGCGGAGATTATCCAACCGCCGATGGAACCTGTGTACGTGATTACCTCCATGTTATGGATCTTGCCGAGGGACATGTTGCTGCGATTGATTGGTTGGCAGAACAGTCCAATTTTAATGGCGTTGAGGCTTTCAATTTGGGCACGGGTACTGGGGTTTCAGTGTTGGAAATCATAGCAAGTTTTGAAGCGGCGACTTGTCAAAAAATTAACTTTGAAATAGTAGAGCGCCGAGCAGGAGATCTGCCCGCATTTTGGGCTAACGCAGACAAAGCGGATAAAGTGTTGAATTGGCAAGCGAAACGATCCCTCTCTGAAATGATGGAAGATGCTTGGCGCTGGCAGTCAAAAAATCCTAATGGTTTTAGTTGATTCAAATTGACCGGGCTTACGACTGATCAATTAAAGGCTGTGACGCTGACTAATGGAAACGGAATGACGGCCACTTTTCTTAATTTCGGTGCGCGTTTGGTGTCAATTAAACTTCCTACTAATAGTGATCTCAAAGAGATGCTCGTGGGATACGAAAAACATGAAGACTACTTGATGGACCCTTATTTTTTGGGTGCGATTTGTGGTCGAGTGTGCAACCGAATTAGCCGTGCAAGCATCTCATTGAAAGGCGTTGATTATAAATTGGATGCTAACGATGGCCTGCATTGTCTGCATGGAGGAAGGGGTGGGTTCTCACAGAAATTCTGGACTATTGAGCACCAGAGTGAGTCCAAGGTTGTCTTTAGCCTTTTGTCTCCTCATTTAGATCAAGGTTTCCCGGGGGAATTGTTTATAAGGGTTACCTATCACCTGCGAGATAATGATGCGCTGGCTGTTGAAATATCTGCCTCAGCCTCTAGCCTTACTGCAGTTAACATCACTTTTCATCCCTATTTTAATCTTGGCGAACCAACCAATAAAAATCTACAGCTGATGTTGAATAGCGCGAGCTTTTTAGCAAGAGATAACGATGGTATCCCCACTGGCAGAGAGGTTGGTACATCAGAACTTGGTGTTGATTTAGCGCAGCCCACCAAAGTGAACGATTTCTATCAAAATAGTTGTTATCCGCAGATAGATGATGAGCAAGGGATCGATCATTGTTTTGTATTGAAAAAAAATAACAGAAAGAAGCCTGATGCTGTTTTGGTTTCAGATCTTACCGGGGTAACTCTAGCGATTTATTCAAACCAGATCGCTATGCAGGTGTATTCAGGTCATTTCTTAACTTCACCCTTACGTTCTTATGCAGGAATTTGCTTGGAACCACAGGGTTATACAGATGCGGTGAATCGGCCTAGGTTCCCTTCGATATTGATCGACTCAGATCAGGTTTATCGCCATACAAGTTTGTTTGAATTTTCGAGCTAAGATGCCTTGGGTTGTTATTTGAGGGACCACTTATTAGCAAAAGAGATTTTAGTTATTTAAATAACTAAAAAGGCTGCACAATGTGCAGCCTTTTTTGTATTTGGCTCCGCCTGCTGGGCTCGAACCAGCGACCCAATGATTAACAGTCATTTGCTCTACCAACTGAGCTAAGGCGGAATGGTAAAACTTGTTGAAGCCGCGCATTTTAGCACCCCGCATAAAGGAGTCAACAACTTCCTTCGATGATATTGAAAGGCTCTTTTTTAAAGGGGATTATGCATACAGTTCATGCTAAAAAGACTAGAATAAGGAGCTTACTGATTGGTTTAATATAGAAGTCATTTCATTGGCACACAGGTATGCGTGGGTGGCACAGGACTTTCGACTAAGCTAATAGACAACTTGTGAATAAAAGGGAACTCAAAGAATAATGATTTGGAATTTAAGGCAAGGCACTGTGATGGTTGTTTTAGGGCTTTTGTTAATGCTGCCTATGACTAGTTTGTCTGAGGAGGTAGAAAAAACATTAGTTTCAAATGCTAATACAAAACCCATCAACGAGGCGGTTGATGGAAAAGCCCGAGTATGGGAACAATTTGAGAAATTATTTGGGTCGGTAACTGAACAACTTTCAAATCACCAACAAATGTATATAAATAATCCAGTAGCTTACCATGAGTTTTTATCATCAACTGTTGTTGAGCTTTGGGATAGTTCTTCAACTACCCGAGCCTTGTTAGGTAAAGCTCACTACAGTAATTTAAGCGAGGAGCAACGTCTTACTTTGGTTGAAACGGTAGATCAAACACTTATACGTTACGCTTTTGAGGGGCTGGAGAGTTACGGCGATCAAGAGTTCAAAGTGGATGATGTCGTTGTTAATGAGGATCAAGGCATGGGGTGGGTTCAGGTATTAATGGAGTCACCTGTCCTTCCAGATATCAATCTAGATATCCTTATAAAGCGTAATTCTGCTGATATCTGGCGAGCGGTGGATATTCGCGTCAAAGGGGTGACCTATGTGGCGATTAAAAAACGGAAATATCGAGAGATACTAGAAGAGCAGGGTTTTAGCGCATTGATTAATAATCTTAAAAATAAAAATACTGAATACTTTGAGGCGGTTTGTGCAGCAAGCAGTACTGCTAAAGAGCAAGGGAAACCACCTTGTTAAGTAAAGCTAAAATCAGTCACATTAGACCCTTCTCTGTGGTCAGTGACTACTCACCAGCAGGTGACCAACCGACAGCAATTAAAGGTCTTGTAGAGGGCTTAGAAAACGGCCTTGCCGGCCAAACTTTGCTGGGTGTAACTGGTTCAGGTAAGACCTTTACAGTTGCCAAGGTCATCGAGGAAGTTCAACGTCCGACCATTGTTTTAGTGCACAACAAGACATTGGCAGCCCAGCTTTATGGTGAGTTTAAGAGTTTTTTTCCAAAGAATGCTGTCGAATATTTTGTTTCTTACTTTGATTATTTTCAGCCTGAGGCCTATGTGCCCTCATCAGATACTTTTATTGAAAAGGACTCCTCGGTTAATGCCCATATTGAGCAAATGCGGCTCTCTGCAACTAAGTCTTTAATTGAGCGCAAAGATGTCATCGTGGTAGCTACTGTTTCTTCGATTTATGGTTTGGGGTCGCCAGATTCATATTTGAAGATGGTTTTGCATCTGTCACGAGGTGAGCAGATTGGCCAGCGTGATATCTTGCGGCGGTTGGCCGAATTGCAGTACAAGCGCAATGATGCGGTGTTTGACCGTTCTTCTTATCGCGTTCGAGGTGATGTCATTGACGTCTATCCAGCAGACTCGGATTATGAAGCTGTTCGTATTGAACTTTTTGATGATGAGGTAGAGGCATTAACTCTTTTTGATCCCTTGACCGGTGAAGTATTAAGAAAAGTTCCAAGATTCACTATTTACCCTAAAACACATTATGTAACGCCGCGTGAGACTGTCATTGAAGCCGCTGATTTGATTCAAGAAGAACTAAAAGAGCGGTTGGAGCAACTGCGTTCGGTGGATAAATTGGTTGAAGCTCAGAGGTTAGGAGAGCGAGTGCGTTATGACACTGAGATGATGCGTGAATTAGGTTACTGTAACGGTATTGAAAACTATTCTAGGTATCTATCTGGTCGAGCCCCAGGTGAACCACCACCGACACTATTTGATTTCTTGCCAGATAACGCCTTATTGGTTATCGACGAATCCCACGTTACGGTTCCTCAGTTAGGGGCTATGTATAAGGGAGACCGCTCGCGCAAAGAGACGTTGGTGGAGTATGGCTTTCGCTTGCCTTCAGCTCTGGATAACAGGCCTCTTCGGTTTGATGAGTGGGAGGGTTTAGCACCTCAGATGATTTTTGTGTCAGCGACACCCAGTCGTTATGAAGAGGCCAATGCTGGGCAGATTGTTGAGCAGGTGGTTCGTCCTACTGGGTTATTGGATCCTATTATAGAAGTGCGTCCTGCTTTGTCTCAGGTTGATGATGCGTTGTCCGAAATTCGAGCAAGAGCTGCTCAGAATGAACGTATATTGATTACAGTTCTCACTAAACGAATGGCAGAAGATCTTACTGAATACTTGGACGAGCATAGCGTAAGGGTGCGTTACCTTCATTCTGATGTAGATACGGTCGAGCGAGTGGAGATTATTCGCGACCTTCGCTTAGGTGAATTTGATGTGCTTGTGGGTATTAACCTACTGAGAGAAGGTCTTGATATGCCTGAGGTTTCTCTAGTAGCGATTTTCGATGCAGACAAAGAAGGTTTCTTGCGTTCTGAGCAGTCATTAATTCAGACCATCGGCCGTGCAGCTCGTAATTTAAATGGCAAAGCTATTTTGTATGCAGATAAAATTACCGGCTCAATGCAGCGCGCTATGGATGAAACTGAGCGTCGTAGGGCCATGCAAATTGAGTTTAACAAGCAGCATGGCATTACCCCCAAAAGTATTGTCAAGGATGTTCAAGACATTATGGAAGGGGCCTATGCAGCTACTGGCCAGAACCGGCGAGATAGACAAGCAGCAGAGGCTGACGCAGCTTATGATGTCATTGGCGCTGAACCGATTAAAAACATAGCCAAAGAAATTAAACGTTTAGAAGATAAAATGTACCAACATGCGCGTAATCTTGAATTTGAAGAAGCGGCCCAAACCCGCGACATGTTAGGTAAACTTAGAGAGAAAAGCTTGGCTTCCTAATTGTATTTCCAAAAGCTAAAACGCCCAGTAAATAACTGGGCGTTTTGCGTTTATGGTTGCTAAATTAAGGTTGTAGGCGTTTAAAGTAGCGATCGCGCAATTGCAGAGAGCGGCTTTCCATTGGAATTATTTCACCATTAATCATAACTAGCTCGGCTTCGCTTGTGAGTTCCAGAGGATCGCCACCCCAGAGTACTATGTCTGCGAGTTGTCCCACTCCTATATCCCCACTAACTGGTGCATCAAAGAGTTGTGCTGGGTTAGTGGTCATGGCGGCAATGGCAACTGTCTTGTCAAGACCATTGGCTACTGCATTACCGGCAGCTTGTCTGACCAGATAGGCATTGTGAGACGTGCTGCGGCTTGTGTTTGTAAACAATAGTTTAACTCCCGCATCGGATAGCAGCTTGGCATTATCGAGCCGAGCCCCAAGGGTTTCATAGGAGCTTGGTAGATTATTAATCGGATCAATTATCACCGGAACGCCGGCTGCTGCGATTTCGTCGGCGACCATCCACCCCTCCATGACACTAGAGAGAATTAGGTTTAGTTGAAATTCTTTCGCTAATTTAAGAATATTTCTAATATCACTAGCACGGTTAGTATGAACAAGCAGTGGTTTACTTCCGTTGACTACCGACTCTAACGCTGCCAAGTCTGCATAGGAAAGCTCGTAATCTCTGTGATCCCCAGCTAACGCGGATTTTTTGTTGCGAGAAAAGTCCATTGCATCATCCAGTGCCTGACGAAGCTCTACTAGAGCAGCTGCACGAGAACTCCCCGATAAATCGAAACCATGTTCTGTAAAGTCCACCGCTATCGCCAAACTATCGTGGATTACTCCAGGGTTTAGGCCAAGCTGCACCAACGCGACCTGTCCAGAAAAAAGATGGGTACTAGATTCAGGTATCATTAGAGCATGAGTCAAACCATGGGTTCGATTATGGGGAATTAAGGTAGAGTTAGGATTAAAAGCTTCGGCGATTTTCAACGCAACAGTGACAGAATCATTATCAGAGTAATAGTCTACCGTAGGTCCTATGGCACTCACCTCAACAGCTCCAATATGTGTGTGGGAGTTGAATAAGCCGGGCGTTAAAGATTTACCCGATCCATCTATATCTCGATCTGCAGTTTCATAAATACGCTTGCTGATAGCGACAATTTCACCATTTTTGATAAGGACATTGGTATTGGATTCCATGCCACTACTCTTATAAACATCTACATTTTTAATGAGCAATGAATTTGCGTTAACAGAGGTGGTGACAAAAGCTAGAGTGAAAATAAATAGAATTTTTTTCATGGTCGTACCGCTCCCGCTTTAATAATACCCAAATTAAAGTCACTGGTTGGTTGTAAAGATTTGTCGTTGCGATCAAAACGTAGATCGCCATCAATCCAAACTTTGCTGGCATGGCTATAAACGCTTAAAGGATGTTCAGTCCACAGCACAATGTCGGCATTTTTTCCCACCGCCAGAGAACCAATCTGATCTTCAAGCCCAAGAGACTTTGCCGCATTATAGGTTCCCCATCGAATTGCTTTTGCAGGGCTAATATCAAGGCCCATACGATTTCCTGCACTCATAGCTTTGGCAATTTCTTGGTTTAGGCGTTGAATTTGAATAGGGTCATCCGAGTGGATAACTGCACAGGCCTTCGCATAGTCGACTAAGGCAATGTTCTCTCGGACCATATCATAGGCTTCCTGTTTAAAGCCCCACCAGTCAGCCCACATGACACCACAAATGCCTTCTTCAGCCAGCATTGATGCGGCTTTATATCCTTCTACTGCATGGTGAAAAGCTGCGATCTCGTAGCCAAATTCCTTAGACATATCGATCATTTGAGCCATTTCATCTACTTTGTAGCAGTGATTATGAACACGAATATCGCCTTCGAGCACGCCTGCTAGGGTCTCAAGGCGTAAATTACGAGTTGGGGTGTTTGATAAAGATCGCTCAGCAGAATCAGCTACATACTCGTCCCATGACTTTTTGTACTCAGTTGCTTGAATCCAAGCTTTTCTATAGCCGGCCATATTGCCCATCCGAGTGGACGGCAGAGTGTTGCGACTACCATAGACTCGTTTAGGGTTCTCACCGCACGCCATCTTTAAGCTATAGGGAGCTCCAGGAAACTTCATACCTTGGACTGTGATGGAAGGAATGTTTTTTAGGGTTACTCCGCGGCCACCAATCAGATTTCCTGAGCCCGGAAGAATTTGCACTGTCGTTACACCACCTGCTAGAGCCTTTTCAAATTGAGGGTCTTCAGGCCAAACAGAGTGCTCTGCCCAAACTTCTGCAGTGACTGGAGATGTCATTTCATTACCATCTGAGTGATTGGATGTACTTGGCGCAGGATAAACACCCATATGAGAGTGCACGTCAATGAGTCCGGGTGTGATCCATTTTCCTTTAGCATCTATGCTTTGCGTTTCCGCCTGAATCTCTAGGTCATTACCCATTGCACTAATCTTACCCTGACTGATTACAATATCAGTATTGGTTAGCTCTAGACCATCACCGGTTAGGACGTTGGCATTAAGAATGGCAAAAGGAGTATTGTCGGGGACAGTATAAGTTGAAGGAAATGGGTTTTTATTGGGTAGCGTTATTTCAACTTTAGGGTTATTTTGCTCAGCACAGCCTGCAACAGATAACAATGCAGCGATAAAAGCGTTCGTTAAAAAGGTTCTATTCATAGGAAATCTTCTTTTTATAATTACGATTTACTTTGGCCTTCCAGTTTATGTCAGATTGGCTATAAATTCAGTTAAATAAGACGTTAATTAGAATTTTTTGAAGTGTCCATGCCAAAATTTCGATGCTATAAGCATCGCTCAGATTAGACTACTACGAAAGTATTAATTCGTTTACCGTATTTTCTTTCATGCAGTCATAACTTAATATTTAACGACTTTCGGGAATGTTGCAATTCATAAGATTTCATCAAGGATGATGAGCTAAATCTGCGGTAGTGGTGAGGGATTTAACCGTCTGGTAACAGAATTATTATCGGCAACGATATGAATTGTACTCAGGAAAGTAACATCAAGGATGATGATCAGTCAAAGCGATTGTAGAACATTGAGTATTCGACTTTCCTGTTTCCCGAATTCAGCTTCATTGCGCATTCTGCGTTTTCCCAAATTTTATTGAAATTTGAAATACGTCAATTAGTTTTCTAAATAAGTTTTCATAAATATCTATCTCAATTTAATCTTTTGTTAGCGTAGACCTAGTAAAATTCTCTTTTTGGACGGCACTTTTCGCGCTGAGGTTGAAAAGTGGCTCAAAATACAGTTAGATCGTTGGTCTAAAAAATAAAGTTAAGGGAAACCATGGCTACGCCTAAACCTGATTCTAATACTTTTCTAGGGATAGAGCTCTTAGACGACCAGCAGGCGATAGAGAGAATATTCAATCATATAGATAATGGCACTACAGATCTTGGTGACACTGTTTGGCATGAACCAGTAGAGCATTATTATTCCCAAGAGCGATTCGATGCTGAGATAGCTCTTCTGAAGCAAATGCCAGTGCCTTTTTGTCCTTCGGCCGCCCTTGAAGGGGTAGGTAGTTATGTGGCTCGTAAAGCTGCGGGAACCCCTTTAGTGGTGGTTCGTGGCCGAGATGGGAAAGTAAGAGCCTTTATCAATGCTTGTCGTCATCGTGGGATGCAGGTTGCTAGTGGGAGCGGTTGTTCGCGGGCTTTTGTTTGTCCCTATCATGCTTGGACCTATGACCTAGAGGGGAAGCTCAAAGGGATTCGAGGTCAGGAGGCTTTCCCTGATTTAAATCTTGATGATAATGGCCTTGTGGAAGTGAGTGCTGTTGAGAAGGGCGGCATCGTCTATGTAATGCAAGAAGGTCAAATTACTTCGGAGATGCTGGCAAATAGTCTTGACTATTTTACGCCCGAACAAAAAATGTTTGAGCAAAGCGAGCTCTGCGATCAAGCAAATTGGAAACTACTTACTGAAACACTTCTGGAAGGCTATCACATAAAAGCTTTGCATCAGAATACGTTTTATCCATATGGGTTAGATAATGTCAATTTGGTCGAGACCTTTGGTGCTAATTCACGAGTTATCTTTCCTTTTCGTCGTATCGAAAAGCTAAGAGATATCCCCTCCAGTCAGCGTCGTATTGATGGGACTGTAACGTCGGTTTACCACCTCTTTCCAAATGCAAGTGTTGCTGTACTTTCTAAACACACAAGTCTAGCGATTCTCGAACCATTATCTCCTAGCAGTTCACAGTGGGTTGTTTACCGAATGATCAATCGACAAACTGAGGATCATACTATTTCGCTTGAGGATGCTCAGCGAGACGCCGTGTTTGTAAATGAGACTGGGCAGGATGAAGATCGAGAGGCTGCTTGTGCAATTCAAGAGACCGTAAAGACCGGAGCTAATGATCATTTAACGTTTGGATACTTTGAAAAGGCTATTGTGAATTTTCACCAGCATTTGTCAGAATATTTGGCTAAATAAGCACCAACTATGTTTAGGTGAAGCTCAATTCTTCAGGTCTTTGGAAAAGGGATGGCAACTTAATCCGAAAGGGCAGACCAAATAAACCCCGCCCCGGCTCTTCAGCGGGAAAGATTGGACGAACGAGAGTTATCGGCGCAAAAAAGGTGCTGAAAGATTTCAAGCAACTGACCAAGACTCTTCAAGATTTGATTCGTAAACATGGAAAAGGGGACACGAAGAAGCTTCAGAAGGCTTTCAAATCTGTGAGAACTTCCATTACTCCGAAAGGATAGGCTATACTTTTTATGAGAGCTCACTAGACGTTATGCTTAACTGAACAACAGGGAAGGAAACGTAAAATGAAAAAAATACTATTGTTGGCAATAATTTTATTTATAGGATTTATAGTTTATTATTTTGTATGCATACCAGACGAGCTGAATTTACCACAGAAGATATTGCACGATTGAGGGGAATGTAAAGCTTTCCCTTTTTTTGTTGGCTGTGTAAAATGCGCCACCTCGGAGAGCAAATGGGCGCGTAGCTCAGCGGTAGAGCATCTGGTCGACATCCAGAGGGTCCCGTGTTCAATCCACGGCGTGCCCACCATTCTCTCTCAAGGAAAAAAGCGGATTAAAAGAAGACGATTTTTTCCTTAAATGAAGACTTATTTGTCTTCTGCTAAAGAATGCCCTTCGGGGAATTTTCGGGGAATAAATTGTTTTTTCGCAAATATCCTATTTAAATCAATGACTTACTGGTTGGGTATTCGCATGACATGGCGGATGTCGTTGGTTCAAGCCCAACTGTGACCACCAATTCCTCAAGGTTCCAACTAGGATCACACTCTTATTACGATTTTTGTATTAGAGTCGCGTTAATTAATTAAGGATCCGCCTAAATTGTTCTTTCCTAATAAATTTTTGTTCATCCATATCCCTAAAACTGGCGGCTCTAGTCTTGAGCATGCTATCGCTAGCAATTATCTCGAGGGTGAACAGGAAGGGAATATTGAGAGGATGGCTTACAGCAAGTTTACCGTGCACGGTCATTTCGAAAAGAGAGAAAAAGGCAATGGTGGTCACCCCCATAGTTTTATCAAGGATTACGCGGAACATCTTAATATTGAAGACTATTACAAGTTTGTTGTTTTAAGGAATCCCTTTGAACAAGTGGTTAGCTTGTACAACCAAATTCGGGTCTCTGCCAATATTCCTTCTCTGGAGCATTTTATTCTTGGTGATAAAAATTTCACCATGAAGCAGGTAGATCATTATATTGATCAATATAAATTTACGCATATTGATGGAGAGTTAAGGGCGGATAAGGTATTTGTATTTGACCGTTATCATGAAGCTCAGAATTTTGTTGAAGAAAAATTCAATTTGAAAATCGATAGAGATAAGAAATTGTGGAAAACTAAGTACACAGGAGAGGCTCTGTCGACGGAGGCTAAAAGTCATTTTGAAAGCGTCTACCATCAATCTATCGAGCTTTATAACCAGTTTTTGTCCAATAAAACGGCTTAACTACGCATACACTTAATGCCTTTTTCAGCACCTGAGTTTGGAGGTTTGTTTATCCATCCAGCAGGTCGAGACTCCTACCGTATTGATTTTAACTACCGATTTTAAGTTTCAATAGGTGTATGTTAAGTCGCGGGTCGCTCTGGAAAGGGTGGTCCGTTTTTTACAACTAGAAAAAACAATCTTCTATTTAATAATGACTTCACGCGCATAATGGATTTAAGTTAATCATCCCAAACTTTTTTTGTTTTAGTTATGATGGAATATCAAAAGATTAACTAATACTGAAAGGATATTTCGATGCTCAGAAAAGTAATAACCTCGTTCGGCTTGATTGCAGTGCTTGTGGCTATTGCTGCCATGATTTTTGGACCAGCTGTGGTCGAGAAACAGATGAATGCTGTTTCTGCGCATGAGCCTTTTGAGGTCTCCGATAGAGCTAAAAAGCTCCATGAAAGTCTTATAGTGGGCGACTGGCATGCTGATAGTGCCCTTTGGAATCGTGATTTAGCTAAACAGTATGATTATGGTCATGCGGATATTCCGAGAATGCAACAGGGCAATATGGGCTTGCAGATGTTCACTACGGTGACTAAATCTCCTTCTGGACAAAATTATGAGCGTAATGAAACGAGCGCTAGCGATAATATTACGTCCTTGGCGATACTTCAGCGCTGGCCGATAAAAAGCTGGACTAGTTTGGCAGAGCGAGCCATCTTTCAAGCCGAAAAAATTCGTGATTTGGCAGAACGTGATCCTCAAAACTTCATGTTAATTGAGTCGCAAGCAGATCTAAGTCAATGGTTAGTAAAGAGACTATCAAATCCGCTGCTAATTGGAGGGCTCATTGGCACTGAAGGGTCCCATGCGTTGGATGGCGATCTAAGCAACGTACAGCGACTCTATAACAAAGGCTTTAGGATGATGAGTCTCCATCATTTTTTTGACAACAAATTAGGAGGCTCATTGCACGGGATCACTGGCAAAGGCCTAACAGATTTTGGCCGTCAGGCGATTAGTGAGATGCTCCGTCTGGATATCATTATCGATGTTTCGCACTCCTCCGAACAAGTGGTTAAAGATGTATTAGAGATCAGTAGTCAACCTCTAGTGGTGAGTCATACAGGCTTTAACGGCCATTGCTCGTCTGCACGTAACATCAGCGATAGCTTAATGGAGGCAATTGCCCGCAAGGGAGGGCTAATTGCTGTTGGTTTTTGGGAAGGGGCGGTTTGTGATAATACCCCTAAATCAGTTGCTCAAGCGATCGAGTATGGTATTGGTCTTGTTGGGGCTGATCATGTTGCTTTGGGTTCAGATTTTGATGGTGCGATTAAACCTGGATTTGATAGCTCAGAGCTTATGGCAATCACTCATGAACTACTAGAACTTGGTATGAGTGAAGAAAAAATTAAGCTAGTGATGGGGGAAAATATGTTGGCCTTTCTTCAAAGGAATCTACCTGAAAAATAGATTGAACCTCGGTTCACACCATGCGAGCTAAATTTCTAGAATGTGATCCAGGCCAGATATTTTACCTAATCAAAGTCATATCCTAACGTGGAGGAGTGAAGCAATACCGCACGGAGGCGGGATATATGAGTCCTCAGCGACAGGGATTCTCTCTTTTTGAAATGCTGATTTGTATTGGCTTTCTCTCTATCTTATTGTTTATCTCCCTTCCTTCGATGTCTTCTCTGAGCTCAAATCAGAGAGTGTCGACCCAGATTACAGAAATCCGTCACGCTTTATATTTAGCGAGAGACCTAGCGGTAACACAAGGTAAAGTTTGGAAAGTATGTTTAGTGGACGTTTCCAGTTCATGCGTCAAAGAGGGTGGAAAATCATTAGTCGTCTTTCGAGATGATAATAATGATCATCAATTAAACAATAATGAGTCCGTCAAAAAAACATCAGATATAAAAGGCGTCAAAATAAAACTTTCGGCCTCTAATCGGAGTTACATGCGCTTTAAAATAACTGGAGAGGCTTTAGAGTCAGGTAATTTTCAGGTGTGCAGTTCAGATCCAAATAACCCTTATGGCCGTCAGGTGATCGTATACAGAAGCGGGCGAGTCCGATTGTCAGTAGATGCCGATAATGATGGCTATCATGAGTCTTCAAATGGCACTGTGAATTGTGACTAAAATCCATGAAACGTTGATTAGAACAAAAATATGTGACTTGAGTCGCAATTTTAGAGATTTTTAAGCATCTTCATCGATTTTTAGTCTACTTTCCGCTAAAGGCTACCTAAAACTTTTAGAGAGTTTCTAATAAGCCATTTTTTAACAGACGTTTTTGGACATGATTATGGCTGGACGCAAATCTGGATTTACACTAATAGAGACGCTCGTCGTGGTCGCTATTATTGGCATCCTTGCGTCTATGGCATATCCGAGCTATCAAAGTTATATGGTGCAAGCTAACAGAGGGGCAGCACAACAGTTTTTAATGGACACAGCTAGTCTCCAGCATCAATATTTTTTATCGAATAATGGTAGTTCATATGCGAGTGAATCTCAGATATTTGGAGGCACCGGCAATGGCTGTAATAGCGCAGGTGGACTTATTTCTGCCCCGAGTAGAGTTTGTGATTTTTATGCTGTGAGAAATATATTAGGAGGTGCCAACGACACATTTATAGTCCGAGCGATTCCTAGAGCAGGGAAGATGCAGGATGAAGATGGAAACTTAGAAGTTCATCACGATGGCGAAAAAGTTGGTACCTGGGAATGAAATCAAAAAAGCTTGGAGAAATAAGATTTCCCTATTTAGATGGCTTTACTCTGTTGGAGTTATTAATAGTGATAAGCATCGCAGGCATTTTATTAAGCATAACGATTCCTAGTTACAGCAACTTGGTAAGTCAAAAGAGGGTAGAAGCAGCAGCGAATAGTTTTCATAGTGCAGTTGCGTTAGCGGGATCAGAGAGTAGAAAACGAGGAAAGAATGTAAACATAAGGCCAATTGGGTGGGCGGGAAACAACGCATTAACTCTGGCTGAAGGATGGGAGGTTTATTATCAAGAGAGTGGCACGCAGATAGTGATGAGGCAAGAGCGTCCTTCTGGTAATTTATTAGTAGGTGGTACGGGTAGCAAAGGATTTTATCTTGCAGGAAAGACAGGGCGATTGGGTTCTGGGGCTGAGAAAATTGCATGTTTTTCTGCTTCGAATGGCGACGACATCACAAACTATTCAGTTATCGTCAATCAGTCAGGTGTGGCTAATAAAAGCACATCAAGTTCATGTTGATTCTATTAAGCTAGGGTGTTGATAACATGCGAAAATCTCTGGTGATATTTACTCATGGCTTCACTCTGATTGAGGTGTTGGTCACGTTGTTAATTACCACAGTTACTTTGTTAGGGTTTATCGGGCTCCAAAATCGCGCTCAAGTCGCCGAGCTAGAAGCTTCGCAAAGGGCTTTCGCCAGCTTTATCGCAAGCTCCATGGTAGAACAAATCAAAGCTAACCCAGAAATTGGAGCTGATTGTTCCTTTCCAAGTAATTTGAATGTTGGTACGGGGACAAGTAAAGGAAGCTATGCTTGTGCCGCTAATCTTGCTGGTCAGACAAGCATTCGAAACTGGCACAAAGAGCTAATGGGTGAGAATGAAACTATTAGCTCAGGTACCATAAAAATAGGCGGTATTAAAAATGGCCGGGGGTGTATTCGATACACTGCTCCTGTGAGTAATACGCGTGCAAAATATGTTGTTTCAGTCGCTTGGCAAGGATTTCAGAAAACTGTTTCTGGCGGGTCTTCGGGGACTTGCGGTTATGGTAGTTATGCCGATTCAACCCTTCATCGGCTACTGTCATATGAAGTCTATGGGCCTGAGGTAAATGTAAAATCCCATGATGACCCGGATCCAGGTGATGGGTTTATACCGAGTTCTATCGGGTGTCCATGGACAGGCACTGCAGGAACTGGCAGCAACGTTTATCGGAATCATGAGTCATTCTCTGGTGGAAATAAGAGCTGCCTATTGGGAGACTATGTCGATGAAGAGCATCCTCATCTGCATCATATGAGCGGTTCGCCGAAAGAATTGTGGATAAATGGAAACATTACTATAAAGGATTGCGGTGGGTGCTTTGATGATGCTGTGGCTACTATTTACTACACAGGGTCAAATATTAACTCGTGTAGTCTTGGGGGAACTTGGCCTTCAGAAGTCACAGCGACAAAAGTGACTCAAGCGCAATTCAATGTAGCGGCAGACGCAGTTCCTTGATCAAAAATAGTTACTTAGGAAAAGAGATTCATGGCAGTTAGGAGTTTCATGAGAGGCAGTGGGAAAATTCAGGCTAAGGGTGCAATAAATCTAAATTGTGGAGGCAAATCTATTGTTACAACGGTGGAGCAGTGCAACTAGTAACCATAATGGACGAGCGTTCTAGACTATGAAGAAACAATCTGGCTTCACCTTGATAGAACTAATGATTTCCCTAGCTCTAGGTTTGGCAATATCTTGGGTGATGCTCGATGTATCTTTTAATGCAGTGCGGAATGGCCAGGATATAACATCCAATGGAGATGTGATTGAAAAAGGTCGCTTCGTGGGTGATCTACTGAAACGAGAAATTAAGCATGCAGGTTTTTTTGGCCGCATTGTAAGCGCCAATGTCCAAAGTAATTCTCCCCAAACTAACTGGTGCACTAATGCGCCAGCGGTAAAACAGCTGACTACTCCAGTATTTGGGCTAGATAATCAATCAAGTTTGTGTAGTAGCATTAATTTATTGGCCGGCTCAGACGTATTGATGATTCGTAGAGCAAGCACTTTGACTACTGCCCCAGGTAGTTTGGTGGCGTCTAAGGACTATATTCAAAGTAATTTTGAAGATATCATTTTGGCAAAAGGGGTAGCAGCTAACTTTACCTTGAAGGAAATAGACGGTGTCACACTTGCCCCAATTCGAGAGTATCATCAAGATCTTTACTACGTTGATAATAACAATAATTTTAAGCGCCGACGGCTGATTAACGGTTCAAACACAACAGAACCTTTGATCGAGGGAGTTGATGATTTTCAGCTTCAATACGGCATCGACACAAACGATGACAATATTCCTGATACGTTTAATACAACCCCTGTCTATAATGATTATTCTTCTTGGCAGAATGTGAAAACAGTCACGGTATTTCTATTGATAAGTAGCCAGAATTCTAGTCTTCCCGATGATAAAACCTACAATTATGCTGGCCAGACAAAAGGTCCGCTTAACGACAGTAAAAAGCGTCGATTATTTAGTTTTTCAGTAGCTGTTGGTAATCAGTATTAGGAAATCTCAACGCTCTTAAAAGTGATACAAAGATGTTACGACAACAAAACTCTAAATTTTTCCTCCAAAAGCATCGACCCACGTACACAATGCATCGACAAAGTGGCGCTTTGTTATTGGTTGCTATGGTGATGTTGCTGATACTTTCCCTTCTGGGGTTTGGCACTGTTTCAACAACGAATATTGACCTGCAGATTGCAGGCAACCAGCAACGGCAAAATGAGGCTGAATTGGTTGCAGAAAACACAGTAAACTATTTGGTTGAGAATTATCCTTTACTAACTCTACCATCAAATGCGATAGTTGAAAATTATGGGCAAACCGTCTCAACTGGGAACCCAAGTAATGCCTGCGTCACTAAAACGATTATTGAAGGTTCCGGCACACCGGGTTCTTTAGCGTGCAGTTGGCAAGGCGGAAGCGGCCCAGGGGAGAGAGCTTCAAACTCCGTTACTGACCATGAAAAATTTAAAAATGGGGCGTCAGGCAAAAGCTGCATGGTGGGAAACTATATTGAAGAGGAACACCCCCATCTACATCATTTGGATGATGATGGCTTCTCACCCATAGAGCTATGGATTAATGGGGACGTTACTATAACAAAGTGTGGCGGTTGTTTTAAGAATACCCAAGCGACGATTAACTACACAGGCCAAATTCTTGCGGGTAATAGCGGTACATGTAGTCATGGAAGCGAAACGTATCCAGGTAGTTGGCCCTCAAATATCATGAGAAATAAGGTGACACAAGCAGAATTTAATGCAGCTGCAGGTGCTAGTCCTTCCTTGGATAGTGATTATTATTCACAAGTGGAGATTCGTGTCACATCAACTGATCCAGCCTCTGGTGCTACCGCAACGGCTGTCAAAGGATTTAAGTATCGAGGAGATTCAGATGGATCACCAACCAACTCGCAATGTGGTGTAACCGATGGCAACATTGTCACGGTAGATGAAGACCCATGGCTGACGAGTAATGGCTCTCGAAGAGTGCTCTATTCTTATCTCGAGATAGACTAAAGATTAATCGTAAACTGTCGCAATAGGTAGTCGTTTGTGTTGCGTTTTAGCATAGATAGCCATCAATCTGTCCTCTGCTTCAGCACTGACCTGATTACCTTCAAGAAAATCGTCAATATCATCGTATGACAGACCAAGTACATGCTCATCCTCTTTCTGTGGGCTTAAGCACTCTAAATCTGCGGTCGGAGTTTTATCGACTAGCCTATCAGGAGCCCCCATAGTTTTGGCGAGGAGTCGAACTTGACGCTTGCTGAGACCAAACAGGGGTGCTAGATCACAGGCGCCGTCGCCAAATTTAGTGTAAAAGCCGGTGATATTTTCTGCCGAGTGATCAGTTCCTAAAACTAAACCATTCAGCATGCCCGCTATTTCGTACTGTGAGACCATGCGGGCTCGCGCCTTAACATTACCTTTAGCGAAATCAATGGCATCATCGTTAGGTAATAATCCATTATCTTCGAGAGTTTCACAAACACTTGCATTAATAGCATCAACACCATCTTCAATATTCACAGTCAGGCTTAAACTTGGCTGTATAAAGCGGAGTGAAACCTGCGCATCTTCCTCATCTTTTTGGATACCATAAGGCAGGCGCACTGCGGCAAATCTGTAATCAGAGCAGTTGTGAATTTTGTTGAGACCATCCACCGCTAGCTGAGCAAGCCGACCACAGGTGGACGAGTCCACGCCGCCACTGATGCCAAGTACTAGCGTTTTAGTTCCAGATTCTATAAGTTGATTTTGAATAAACTCAACTCGACGAGAAATTTCAAAGTTGGGGTCTATCACGGGAATAACCCGCATTTCATCGATGATGTCTTGCTTGTTCATTGCGCGGTTTAGCTCACTCTGGGTTTAATAACACCTAATATTAATTAAGCAATCCAAAGGTTAATAAGCTCCAAATAGATCGCTTGTTTTCTTGCTGACTCTGGTCACCATTACCTAGTTCGGCTTCTCGGGTCACCTTGTCGTATACAGCTCGACTGTCAAATGAAGGCGGCTTAATGCGTTTTAAAACTCCAAATGAAACCTTATCTAACCAGGAGTCCTGATCTGCTAACAGACGTCGTTCGAAGTCAAATTGTCCATTGCTGTCCAGAGAAGGATGTTCTGGATAGTTTGCTACTAGCACTTCCACAGAATCATCAGCGAGCTCTTTCATTTCTAATAAGTAATACGCTTGAGCCATGACAGCTAGACCATCTGGAACAGCCGGAGATTGTTGAAAATTTTCCACCACAAATCGACCACGATTCGCTGCTGCTAGATAAGCACCCCGAGTGAAGTAGTAGTTAGCCACATGAATTTCTGCACGAGCCAGTCGATTGCGCAAGCTAATCAGTCTTTTTCGAGCATCTGCTGCATAAGGACTTTCGGGGAACCGAGACAGTAATTCAGTTAAAGTGGTGAATGCTCCTCTCGCTTCACCTATATCCCTCAGGCTACTGTCCGTGGGCAAAAAACTGTCAAAAAAACCTCCTGTTTGGGAAATTTCTGAAAGCCCTTTAACGTAAAACGCATAGTCGACATTGGGATGCTGGGGATGAAGACGAATAAAACGGTCTGCTGAGGCAATGCTGGATTCATAATCCCCTGATTTATACTGGGCGTAGATGAGCTCGAGTTGCCCTTGCTCTGCATACTTACCGAAGGGAAATTGAGATTCTAAAAGTTGCAAATTACTGATGGCGACAGTCCAGTTGCTGGCGTTAAGGCTAGACTGTATTCGTTCGTAAAAGTCTTTTTCTGTCAGTCCGGCACTATCTTCTTCAGTTTGCTCTTCATCACCCCAACCAAGCCACGAACAACCGGTGGTTAGAGATAAACTTAAAATCAAAAGCATCAACGATAAGTTTTTCATGTAATATTCTCAGATTAATGGTCTGCTGATTTAAATTTTAAGCAGGGCGGCTATTTAAACACAGCGCTATAGTTAAACCAATAAATGTTCGTTTTAAACAGCCTTTTCAGACATTAGGTGGTAATAGTTGGAGTGCTAAAACTGGATTAAGTTTAGTGATCGATAAAATAAGTAACAATAAAATAGTAGACCCCATCACAGACGGTTTGATTGAGCAGCAAGCTATTGTGCCGCTGTCTGATGTTGGTCGCCGCCTTGATCAGGTGGCAGCAGAGTTGTTTTCTGATTTTTCGAGATCGCGCTTGAAGCTATGGATCAATCAAGGTGAATTGCTGGTTGATGATCAACAGCAAGTGCCAAAATACAAGTTAATGGGTGGTGAAAACTTAATCTTGAGCGCCGAGTTGGAGCCAGAGGGGGACTGGCAGCCAGAGAATATTCCTTTGGATATAGTGTTTGAGGATGATCATATTATAGTCATCAATAAGCCCGCTAATTTTGTTGTTCATCCTGCAGCAGGTAATTACTCGGGTACTGTATTAAACGCGCTATTACATCATTGCCCCGCGCTGTTATCGGTTCCACGGGCGGGAATCGTACATCGCTTAGATAAAGACACTACTGGGCTAATGGTTGTAGCTAAAACGTTGCAAGCCCACACGGATTTAGTGATGCAACTACAAGCTAGAACAGTGCGCCGCGAATATGAGGCAGTTGTCTTCGGCATTGTCATTGCAGGTGGCTCGGTCGATCAACCGATTGGGCGTCATGCCAAACAGCGCACAAGGATGGCAGTCATTAGCGATGGGAAAGAAGCAAAAACGCACTATAAAGTTCTCGAGCGGTTTGATGGGCATAGCCATTTGCGTCTCAAGTTAGAAACCGGAAGAACACATCAAATTCGTGTGCATATGGCACATATACGCCACCCTATTGTTGGTGATGACGCCTATGGAGGGCGGTTGCGGATCCACAAGGGGGCATCCATTAAGTTACAGGAAGGTATTCGTGATTTTGAGCGCCAGGCATTGCATGCCAAGGAGTTAGAGCTTATTCATCCTGCTAGCCGTGAATTAATTGGTTGGACCTCCGATTTGCCTCCAGACATGCAATACTTGCTTGAGATTTTAGCGGATGGTTAGTCAACCCCCTTCATTTTTTATTCCAGATTGGCCTGCACCAACATCTATAGGGGCCGCTATTAGCTTGAGATCAGGTGGTATTAGTAAGGGGGCTTTCTCGAGTAATAACATGGCGCTGCATGTGGGAGATAATGCAATCGATGTGCGGGCCAATCGAGACTCCCTCATATCAAGACTAGGACTCTTGGGCACACCGCTATGGCTTAATCAAGTTCATGGGACTGATGTTATCTATGTTCCCGACGCTGAGGAAATTCCTGATGCTGATGGTAGCTATACCGATAAATCTCAGACGATATGTGCAGTTATGACCGCAGATTGCCTTCCCATATTATTGTGTGACAAGGCCGGCAGTGAAGTTGCTGCTGTCCATGCGGGTTGGCGTGGTTTATGCCATGGAGTTGTGCGACAAGCCGTTAGGAGCTTTAGGTCTCCTGTCGAGCAAATTATGGCTTTCTTAGGTCCTGCAATCGGGCCTAAGGCTTTCGAGGTGGGGCCTGAGGTGCTGGAATCATTTTTAGATAATGCTCAAAGCCAGCAGCACCAAAAGAGTATCACTACTTCCTTCAAGTCTACTGATAATAATCAATTTAACGATCATTTTTTTGCGGATTTATATGCCTTAGCCCGAGCAGAGCTAGCGGCTTGTGGAATAGACTCAATTTTTGGCGGAGATTTTTGTACGTTCTCAGATAAAGAGAGGTTCTACTCCTACCGAAGGGAGCAAACAACCGGTCGCCACGCCTCGCTAATTTGGTTGAAATAGAACTCCAGTTAAACAGCAATAATCCTGTTGTGGAGACTATTGCACCAATGATTTGCTAGCTTGGAATAGTTCGCCTGACTTACTGTGATTTTTGGCGTTTAAATACTTGCTAACCTTGGGGTGTTCTATTAGAATTGCCGCCCTCTCGTAGGGGCTATTAGCTCCATGGCTTTAAGCGAAAGAATCGGGCCGCAATAGGCCATTAATATTTGGAGCAAAACATGTACGCAGTAATCAAAAGTGGCGGAAAGCAACATCGAGTCGTAGAGGGTGAAACCTTGCGTCTAGAAAAGCTGGATATCGCAACTGGTGATAATATCGATTTTGAAGAAGTCTTGATGGTTGGCGAAGGTGCTGAAGTCAAGATTGGCGCACCCCTTGTAAAGGGCGGCAAAGTGACTGCTGAGGTTGTTTCTCATGGTCGTGGTGACAAAGTGAATATTATTAAATTCCGACGTCGCAAGCATTCGCGCACACAACAGGGCCACAGACAGTGGTATACAGAAGTTAAAATTACTGGCATTAACGCTGGTTAATCCGAAGAGGATAAAGCAATGGCTCACAAGAAAGCTGGTGGTAGTACCCGAAATGGCCGCGATTCAGAGAGTAAACGCCTTGGTGTTAAAGTCTATGGCGGTCAGACAATTAATGCAGGCGGCATTATAGTTCGTCAACGTGGGACTAAGTTCCACCCGGGCACTAATGTTGGTATCGGCAAGGATCATACCTTGTTCGCTACGGCGGAGGGTGTTGTTCGATTTGTGCAGAAAGGCCCGCAAAACAGAAAATATGCTGAAGTAGTGTCTGCGTAGGCACTATTTTTCAGTTTAAAAAGCCCCTACGCGGGGCTTTTTTTATGGGTGGCAGTTTTGTGCAAAAATGTCACTTTGATTACGCGAAATGACTAAAGCCTACGGCAACTGTAAACTGTTCTTATGAAATTTGTTGATGAAGCTACAATTAAAGTCCATGCGGGAAAAGGCGGTAACGGCTGCCTAAGCTTTCGCCGTGAAAAATATATTCCCAAGGGTGGACCTGATGGTGGCGATGGTGGCGATGGCGGAAGTGTTATCTTAGTAGCCGCAGAGGGCCTCAATACATTGATTGATTTCCGCTACACTCGAAACTTCAAGGCCCAAGCTGGTCAGCAGGGAAGTAGCGCTGAATGCACTGGGCGTGGGGGCGACGATCTTTTATTGCAGGTCCCGGTAGGTACTACTGTCATTGACAATGAGACCGGGGATGTCATGGGAGACCTGACAGAGTTAGATCAACAGTTAAAGGTAGCTCAAGGTGGTTTCCATGGTCTTGGGAATACCCGTTATAAGTCCAGCACAAATCGAGCGCCGCGCCAGACTTCGCCAGGACAAGAGGGAGAAGTCAGAGAGATTAAGTTAGAGCTTAAAGTGCTAGCTGATGTCGGTTTACTCGGGTTACCTAATGCGGGTAAATCTACATTTATTCGCTCGGTCTCTGCTGCTCGTCCTAAGGTGGCTGACTATCCGTTTACTACATTAGTTCCGAACTTAGGTGTCGTAGGTATGAGCGGAGATAAATCTTTTGTTATCGCTGATATACCAGGATTGATTGAAGGCGCATCTGAGGGAGCGGGTCTTGGTATTCGCTTTCTAAAACATCTGACTCGCACTCGATTATTACTGCATTTAGTAGACATGATGCCCTACGACGGCACTACGCCAGATCAAAATGCTCGAGTTATAGAGACTGAGCTTGAGACATTTAGTCCCACACTGGCGTCGGGAGACCGTTGGTTGGTATTGAACAAGATCGATTTACTACCTGAGGATGAGGTTGAGGGTCAGTGCCAGCAAGTCGTTGACGCTCTTGGTTGGGAAGGCCCAGTCTTTCGTATGTCAGGGCTGGCTTCTCAAGGTACAAAGGCTCTCTGTGCTGCGATTATGGATTACATTGATGAGCATAGGCAGCAAGAAGAAGCTGACCCCGAGCTAACAGAGCTAGCTGATAAGCGACGCGCAGTTATTCAAGCCGAGGCAAGAGAACGTATTGAGGGGCTTGCACAGGCGCGCAGACAGTCCCGTCAGCAACCGCAAGAGAATGATGACGAAGACGATGATCATGATGTTGAAGTAGTTTACGCGGAGTAATTGACTTTGAGTCGAGCAAATATCAAACAGGCGAAGCGTTGGGTGGTGAAAATCGGTAGCGCGTTGTTAACTAATGATGGTGCTGGTGTTGACCGCAGCGCTATTGATAGCTGGGTCAATCAGATAGCTGAACTTCTTAGTCAAGGGAAAGAAATTGTTCTAGTATCTTCTGGAGCTATTGCCGAAGGTATGGCTCGTTTGGGTTGGGCTAATCGACCTGATAGTATCCATGATCTGCAGGCTGCGGCTGCAGTTGGTCAAATGGGGTTAATTCAAATTTATGAATCGAGTTTTCTGCGATTCAATAGGAAGACTGCGCAAATCCTGCTTGATCATGATGATCTAGCCAGTCGCCAGCGCTATCTTAATGCGCGAGGAGTAATGAAAAGGTTAATGGACCTGGGTGTTGTTCCTATTGTTAACGAGAATGATACTGTAGTGACTGACGAAATTCGTTTTGGAGATAACGACAATCTCGCCGCTTTAGTTGCTAATTTGATTGATGCGGATGTACTAGTCATTCTGACTGATAAAGATGGTTTGTATAACGCAAACCCTGATCACGACCCCACTGCTCAACTTGTTACTGAGGCGAAAGCGACTGACTCCTCTCTTGACAGTTTGGTAGGCGAGAGTTTTAGTCAGCTAGGCCGCGGAGGTATGGTGACTAAGTTGCAAGCCGCTCGGCTGGCATCATCTTCTGGTTGTAGCACTATTATTGCTGGAGGACGAAACAATGATATTTTGATGGATATTGCTTCTGGTAAGAGTATAGGGACACTTCTCAAGGCTCATCAAAAGCCGATTGCAGCTCGAAAACAGTGGCTAGCAGGTCAACTTCAGGTAAAAGGTAAGTTAGTGCTTGATGATGGCGCTACAGAGGTTTTGGTAAGACATGGACGAAGTTTATTGCCGGTAGGGATAACCAGCGTTGATGGAACATTTGGCCGCGGAGATTTAGTAAGTTGTGTGGATCCAAGGGGTATTGAAGTGGCTCGAGGGTTAGTCAACTACTCTGCTGAAGAAGCTGGAAAGCTTTGTGGTGAGAGCACTAGCTCTATTTCGAAGATATTGGGCTATAAAGATGATGATGAAATGATACACCGGGACAATCTGGTGTTAAGTTCCTAGAAAGATTTTATTGACTTTAAATCATAGACCAAAAAAAACCGGCACTCGCCGGTTTTTTTAACTCAATCGCTATTTACTTAGCACCGAGAGCTTTGACCTGCGCATTCAAGCGGCTTTTATGACGGGCAGCTTTATTTTTATGAATGATACCTTTGTCTGCCATTCTATCGATGACTGGCACAGAGGCGTCGTACGCCTCTTGAGCAGTCGCCTTGTCACCTGAGGCGATGGCAGCGTCTACTTTTTTTAGATAGGTACGGACCATTGAGCGCAGGCTGGCATTATGCTGACGGCGTTTCTCATTTTGGCGTGCGCGTTTTTTTGCTTGTACTGAATTTGCCAACTTATTTACTCCTAACTATGGACTCGCTAAAGGCGCGGAAATATACAGGGTTTAGTAATGACATTCAACCCAATTGTGCACCTTTTAAGCGGCTTATTTAAACCTTTTATTGTAAGTACCGCAAAGGTTTAGCTGTTATTTGGTAAATACGAGCAGTTGACTTTTCTAGATTCCCTTGGACATCCTCATACCAGTGGTTAAACTGCATAATCTGAAATGTTTCTTTGAGGTGTCTTTTTGACACAGAATGAATCTCAACAGAGTAATGTAGATTGCCCTTCTGACTCCTCTGCAGATACCGCGGGAGTTAAAAAAGACAGTGGCCTACTGCGCTCAAGCGGAGTCGTTGGCTTTTTTACGATGCTCTCACGTATCATGGGTCTTGCCCGTGATGTTGTATTTGCTCGAGTCATAGGTGCAGATGCGTTTGCCGATGTATTTTTTGTGGCTTTCAAGATCCCCAACTTTTTCCGACGGTTGTTTGCAGAAGGCGCTTTTGCACAGGCGTTTGTTCCTGTACTGGGAGAATATCGAGAGCAGGGGTCGCAAGCAGCTGTTCGTGGTTTAATTGATCGTGTTAGTGGGACTTTAGGACTAACGTTATTGTTATTTACCTTAGTCATAGTGCTAGCAGCCCCAGTGATGGCGGCAATATTTGCCCCTAGTTGGTTTATGGATGATCCACTTAAATTTTCAGCCACTACCGAAATGCTGCGAATCACATTCCCCTACCTACTCTTCATATCCATGACAGGCGTGGCTGGTGGAATACTCAACAGTTATGATCGTTTTGCTGTGCCAGCATTTACGCCAATACTTCTGAATGTCAGCCTAATTTGTGCCGCGTTGTTCGCTGCACCATTATTTGAGCAACCTGCCTTTGCGCTAGCCTGGGGGGTGTTGATCGCGGGTATTGTTCAATTGGTTTTCCAATTACCTTTTTTACATCGCATACATATGCTCCCTCAGCCTATTATCGATTGGCATGATTCTGGTGTCCGAAAAATTTTAGTATTGATGGCCCCCGCCATATTTGGTGTCTCCGTTAGCCAAATTAATTTATTACTAGATACGATGTTGGCAACTTTTCTCCCGACAGGCAGTGTCTCTTGGCTGTATTACTCAGACCGCTTATCTGAATTACCATTGGGTGTTTTTGGTGTAGCAGTCGCCACTGTAATTTTACCAAATCTATCTCGTCATCACGCATCTGAGTCTACCAAAGAATATTCTCAAACACTTGACTGGGCTCTCAAGATGATACTGCTTATTGCAGTGCCTGCCGCGGTAGCGCTCACATTGCTGGCTGAGCCAATTTTGGTAACGCTGTTTTACTATGGTGATGTAATGACTGCGAGAGATATGGCAATGGCCTCTCTTAGTCTACGTGCATACGCAATAGGATTGATTGCTTTTATGTTGATTAAAGTCCTAGCACCAGGATTTTTTGCAAGACAAGATATGCGCACACCAGTTCGTATCGGTGTTATCGCCATGGTGAGTAATATGGTACTCAATGTGCTTTTTGTGTTGCCGTTGCACTTTTATTGGCAAATCGGTCATGTAGGCCTCGCGTCGGCTACTTCAGTATCAGCTTTTTTAAACGCCATTCTGCTGTTTTGGTTTTTGCGTAAGCAGCGTATCTATGTCCCCACTGGGCAATGGCGCAGGTTTTTAATTCAACTCGTGATCGCCGTTGCCGTAATGTTTGCAGCGCTTATTATGCTGTCGACTGAGCTTGGGCTTTTGCAGTCAGAGGTGTGGCAGCAGGGCAATTGGTTTCAGCGTATTAGTGGTATTAGTGTGGCCTGTACAGCAGGACTTCTGGTCTATATTTTGGTTCTTTTTGTTTTAGGATTTAGGCCTGCCGACTTACGAGGTCCAGCTAAGGCAACTAGTCGAGGCCAATAGCAGAGTGAATTTGGGCGATATTTTGGTTCACAAAGGCTTTTGTGGGTCTTCTAAGACCTAAATACAGCTCTCCATTGTGGCTCTGTCCCTTACCTTTCCGTGCGTTGCTAGGTATACTCTGCGCCTAATTTAGAGAGTAACTATGTTGGCCGCAAAACAGAGTGAAATGACGTTTATTCGAGGATTGCATAACCTGCATTCCTCAGATCAAAGGACGGTCGTGACGATTGGTTCGTTTGACGGCGTTCATCTCGGGCATCAAGCCATATTGGAGCAGGTTAAACTTAAAGCTAAAGCACTGAATGTGCCTTCAGTGGTGATGGTTTTTGAGCCACAACCCCAAGAATTTTTTTCTGGTGAAAAAGCCCCAGCTCGATTAATGAGACTTCGAGAAAAAGTTGAAACTCTGCGAGAGTTGGGTATAGATCAGGTAGTGTGCTTACAGTTCAACTCTGCTCTACGGAGTTTGACTGCAGAGGAGTTTGTGTCTCGGGTTTTGGTCAATGGCCTATCAACCCGCTACCTGATTGTTGGAGACGATTTTCGTTTTGGTTGCGATCGCAGTGGTGATTTTGCGATGTTGAGGAAGGCTGGCAAGCATCATGACTTTGAAGTGCAAGATACAGATACTCTCGAAGTAGGTGGTCAGCGAGTGAGTAGCACTCTGGTGCGACAGGTTTTAAACCAATCAGACTTTGAGGGAGCGAGTCTTCTGTTGGGGCGCCCGTTTACTATTAGAGGCTGTGTCGTTTACGGACAGCAGCTCGGGAAAAAGCTAGGCTTTCCCACTGCTAATGTGCAACTAAATCGCTACAGTGCGCCGATTTCAGGGGTTTTTGCAGTTTTAGTGACTATTGATAGTGAAATCTATCAGGGTGCTGCTAACGTAGGAATAAGGCCGACTGTGGGTGGTTTGGTAAAGCCTATTTTAGAGGTGCATCTATTGGATTTTCGAGGTGATCTTTATGGGCATAGAATTGAGGTTGAGTTTAAGCACAAAATTAGAGAAGAAAAAAAATTCACAACACTGGATAGTTTAGTAGAGAATATCCGTCGTGATGTTAACAATATACGGACCTGGTTTAGCCAGCAAAAAAACATCGAGAATAAGGCTTAGAATGAGTGATTCAAGTACAGATTATAAAGCAACTTTAAATCTGCCGAAAACTGATTTTCCCATGCGTGCTAATCTGGCTCAGAGAGAGCCGGGCATACTTAAAGAGTGGCATGAGAAAAATATCTATGAGCAGATCAGGCAGGCTCGGTCGGGACGTGAGAAATATATTTTGCATGACGGTCCTCCGTATGCAAATGGAGCTATTCACCTAGGTCATGCAGTAAACAAAGTGTTAAAGGATATTGTCGTAAAGTCTCGGACGATGAGTGGATTTGATGCTCCTTATATTCCCGGATGGGATTGCCATGGATTACCCATTGAACACAATGTAGAAAAGAAGATAGGTAAGGCAGGCGTCAAGGTTGACTACTCAGTATTTCGTCAAAAATGCCGGGACTATGCAATGCGGCAGGTAGATGGACAGCGTAAGGATTTTGTGCGGATCGGTGTGTTTGGAGACTGGGATCGTCCTTATCTTACGATGAATTTTGGTGTCGAAGCAGACATTATTAGAGCACTAGGTAAGATTGCTACCAATGGCCATCTTGTCAAAGGGTATAAGCCCGTATTTTGGAGTGTTGTGGGTGGTTCTGCATTGGCTGAAGCTGAGGTTGAATATCAAGATAAAACATCGTTCTCCATTGATGTGGCTTACCCAGTGGATGATGGGGAGCAGTTGCAAAAGATTGCTCAGGCTTTTGATGGGCTTTCCGGTGAAGGCCCTGTGAACTTGCTTATTTGGACGACAACGCCGTGGACGATTCCCAGCAGTCAGGCTATTTCGTTGGGCTGTGAGTTGGAATATAACTTAGTTCAGTGTACAACTAAGTTTGGTCCAGTAAGGTTGATCTGTTCTCAGTCATTACTCGAATCGGTCATGGAACGTCTTGGAATCGAAGAGTTTCAAGTGTTGGCTAGTTGCTTAGGCGAATCTCTTGAGGGACTCGTAGCTAAGCACCCTTTTTATGAAAGAGATATTCCAGTGTTGCTGGGTGATCACGTGACAACTGATGCAGGTACCGGTTGCGTCCATACAGCTCCAGATCACGGCATAGAAGATTTTGTCGTGGCCAAGAAATACGGCATTGGCACACTGAATTACGTAATGGATAACGGTACTTTTCGAGACGATGTGGCGCTATTTGCTGGAGAGCATGTTTATAAAGTTGATGAGCATGTTAATGATGTTTTAGCTGACCATGGTCGACTAATGGCTTGCGGCAAAATTACCCATAGCTACGCTCACTGCTGGCGAACCAAGACACCATTGATCTATCGAGCTACGCCTCAATGGTTTATCTCGATGGATACAAATGGTCTTTTGAAAGAAGCCAAAGCAGCGATTAAGAATGTTAGCTGGTACCCAGATTGGGGCGAGGCAAGAATTGAAGGAATGTTGGATAACAGCCCTGATTGGTGTATCTCTAGGCAGCGTACCTGGGGAGTGCCGATTACGTTGTTTGTTCACAAGCAATCAGGAGAAATTCACCCCGATACAGCCAGTTTAATTGAGAAGGTTGCTGCCATTGTGGAAACCCAAGGGATCGATGCGTGGTATACCTTAGATGCTGCAGATCTTTTAGGTACTGAAGCGGATGATTACCAAAAGGTCACCGATACATTAGATGTTTGGTTTGATTCCGGGGTAACACACGGTTCTGTAGTTGGTGCCCGCGAAGAACTTGTCTATCCAGCCGATTTATACCTGGAAGGGTCTGATCAGCATAGAGGATGGTTTCAGTCTTCACTCAAAACAGCAATTGCAATAAATGGCACGGCGCCCTACAAAGCGGTGCTGACCCATGGGTTCACTGTGGATGAAAATGGACGCAAAATGTCTAAATCCATTGGTAATGTAGTTTCCCCCCAAAAAGTGATTAATGATTTGGGTGCCGACGTTTTGAGACTTTGGGTTGCATCTGCTGATTTCAGCGCGGAAATGACAGTATCAGATGAGATTCTTAATCGTGCAGGAGACTCCTACCGAAGAATTCGCAATACCGCACGTTACTTCCTATCAAATATTGATGGATTTGAACCTTCTGAGCATTTAGTGGCTCACGATGACTTAATTGCACTTGATCGGTGGGCGGTAGACTGCGCGGCACAGCTGCAGGATGAGATTATTGGGCACTACGATCAATTTCAATTCCATCAGATTTATCAAAAACTACATAATTTCTGTGTTCGAGATATGGGTGGTTTTTACCTAGATATCATTAAAGATAGGATTTATACCTGTGCTGAAGATAGTTTAGCGAGGCGCTCAGCGCAAACTGCGCTTTTACATATAGCCGAGGCTTTTGTGCGCTGGATTGCGCCAATTTTAAGCTTTACGGCTCACGAGATCTGGAGTTTTATGCCTGGGGATCGTAGTAAATCCGTATTTGTTGCGGAATGGTACCCTTTGCAGCGCCTAGGTGATGAGGAGTTGATTTCTGCGAGTGACTGGGAATCGATCCTTCTTGCTAAAGAAGCGATTAACAAAGAGATAGAAGAGCAGCGTAAGCAAGGTTTAATTAAAGGTTCACTAGGGGCTGACGTGTCTCTATTTGCTGAACCCGAGCTTTTCAAATCGTTGGCAAAGCTCAATGATGAGTTGCGATTTGTAACTATTACCTCTAAAGCTGTGTTGCTGCCCATGTCAGATGCTAAAGGTATTGCTGAATCGTCACTCAGTGGATTGCGAGTTTCCCTAGAGCGCTCATCGGTAGAAAAGTGTATCCGTTGTTGGCACTTTATTGCGGATGTTGGAAGTAACTTAGATTATCCCGAAATCTGTGGCCGTTGTATTGATAATATTTCTGGGCAAGGAGAAGTTCGCGCGCATGCCTGATTCAAGAGAAGAGCCATCTGCCGCCAAAATTGATAAACGCGGAGTAAGCCTGGTTTGGTGGTATCTAATTGCATTGATAGTGCTTGTTTTGGATCAACTTACAAAGAGTTGGGTAATTGCTGAGTTTTATCTTGGGCAACGAGAAATTATTACGTCGTTTTTTAATTTAGTCCATGTTCACAACTACGGTGCAGCGTTTAGCTTTTTGAGTGACGCTGGAGGTTGGCAGCGATGGTTTTTTGCTGCGTTATCTGCTTTAGTAAGTGCTGTTATTATTGTTTGGATTTCCCGACTACCAAAAACTCGTTGGATTGAAAGTTTGGCTTTGGCACTCATTTTAGGGGGAGCTTTGGGAAATTTGTATGATCGTCTAGTACTTGGCTACGTGGTTGATTTCTTGGATTTCCATTGGTCTGGTAGTCATTTCCCGGCTTTTAATGTCGCAGATAGCGGCATCACTATGGGTGCAATATTGCTCATTTTAGACATGTTTATTACGGATCAGGATACGCAGCGTTAGGTTTAATATGAAATTACAGATAGAGACAGGTATGAGTGTGACCTTGCATTTTTCTCTGGGTTTAGAGGACGGACATATTATTGATTCAAATTTTGAATCAGAGCCAGCAACTTTTTCTGTTGGTGATGGAAATCTGTTGCCTGGGTTTGAGTCGACACTAATGGGACTTGTTAATGGCGATGAGCGAGAGTTTACTATTCCACCCGAGCAAGCTTTTGGTCAACACAATCCTCAAAACGTACAGGTTGTTGAGCGCGGTAATTTTGATCAAGAAGAGCTTGAACTAGGTGCAATGTTCTCATTCCAAAATGGTGACGGAGAGCTACCTGGGGTTATTGTTGATGTTGATGATAATGAAGTAATGATTGATTTTAACCATCCACTTGCAGGCAAAAATATTATTTTCCAGGTAAAAATAATAGATATTGCCCCCCAGAATATCCACTAATGGATATCAAACTCGCTAATCCCAGAGGTTTTTGTGCGGGTGTTGATCGCGCGATTGATATAGTTGATCGCGCACTGGATATGTTTGGTGCGCCAGTTTATGTGCGACACGAGGTCGTACATAACAAGTTTGTCGTTGATAATTTACGAGCACGCGGAGCTGTTTTTGTTGAAGAGGTCAACGAAATTCCTGATGATGTGATCTGTATTTTTAGCGCGCATGGTGTGTCTCAAGCAGTTCGGCAGGAAGCGGATAATCGAAAACTCAAGGTATTTGATGCAACTTGCCCATTGGTCACTAAAGTCCATTTTGAAGTCATTAAATACAGTCGAGAGGGAATGGATTGCATTCTAATTGGCCATGCGGGTCATCCTGAAGTAGAGGGGACTATGGGTCAGTTCGATGATGCTAAAGGTGGCTCTATTCATCTGGTGGAAGATGAACATGATGTATTGAAACTTAGAGTAAAGGATTCATCCAACTTGGCCTATGTTACGCAGACAACCTTGTCGATGGATGATACCTCTGTAGTTATTGATGCACTAAGGCAGCGGTTTCCTGGGATACAGGGGCCACGTAAAGATGATATTTGCTATGCCACTCAGAATCGACAGGATGCAGTTAAGCAACTGGCAATAGAGTGTGATGTAGTATTAGTGGTAGGGTCTGTAGCGAGCTCTAATTCTAATCGTTTGAAAGAACTGGCCGAACGTTGTGGTTGTACGGCATATCTTATTGATGGTCCAGATGATATCAATTCCGAGTGGCTGAATGACGCAAGAACCCTAGGAGTTACGGCGGGAGCCTCAGCACCAGAGGTTCTTGTGCAGGGCGTAATTTCGCGCTTAGTTAGTTTTGGTGCTAATCCGCCGGAAGAGTTGCAGGGCGTTGACGAAAAAATACAGTTCTCTCTACCAAAAGAGCTGCGTACTTAGAGTGTTAATCAGCAACTGTTACTATCTATATAGTTAAAAAGTCTCTTGGTGGACGGATCTAGATTGCCGTTGCTGCGGTCTGTATTGAGGAGCTCATTAGCCATTTTTTTACCTAACTCAACGCCCCACTGATCGAAAGAATTAATATTCCACAGACTCCCTTGAACGAAGACTTTATGCTCATACAGAGCCACTAGAGCACCAAAGTTCTTTGCTGAAAGTGAGTTCATTAATAAAGTATTTGATGGCTTATTACCCTCATAATAGCGGTGTGGTTGATTTTTGGGCGCTGGTTGCCCCGTCATTAAGGCTGAAGACTGTCCCAACATGTTGCCAAGGAGCACCCTATGGTGTTCGGCGTTGCTTAGATTGTCATTCACAGCTGCGATAAAGTCGATAGGCACGAGTCTCGTACCCTGATGAAGTAATTGGAAGAAGGCATGTTGGCCGTTGGTGCCAGTCTGGCCCCAAAGAATTGGGCCAGTATTATAAGAAACAGGCTCTCCCTCTAGCGTTGTGCTTTTACCGTTACTTTCCATATCCAACTGTTGTAAGTAAGAAGGTAGAAGCAAGAGGCGCTCGCAGTACGGAATGACTGCGCTAGACTGGGCATTTAAGAAGTTTGTATACCAAATGCCTAGTACAGCCATAATGACGGGCATGTTCTTATCTATTGGAGCCGTCCGAAAATGAAGGTCCATTTCTCGAGCGCCAGCTAGCATGTCGGAAAACCTCTCAAAACCGATACTAATAGCGATAGATAACCCAATACTGGACCAGAGTGAATAACGTCCTCCCACCCATTCTGCGAATTCAAGAATTTGAGATTCAGGAATTCCATAGCTAACGGCATTATCGGGGTTAGCGGTCAATGCGATAAAATGGCGACTACTTTGAGCATTTAACAGGCTCAATTCTGTTTCAAACCAATTAATTGCGGTTTTTGCGTTAAGAAGAGTTTCTTGTGTTGTAAAGGTTTTGCTGGCAACAGCAATCAAAGTGGTTTCAGGATTTAATTTATCTAAGGTGGTTAATATTTCAGCGCCATCAACATTAGAGATAAAGTGAATATTGATATCTGGGTGAGAAAATTCAGCTAGCGCGTTACAGGCCAATTTTGGCCCAAGGTCTGACCCACCAATCCCAATGTTAACGATATCAGTTATAGATTTTCCGGTTGAACCTTGCCAGCCACCACTGCGAATTTTCTCACTTACCTCTCGCACATGATCAAGCTGGGTTTTAACTAGCTTATTTCGCTCTTTTTCTTGTGAGGTATAAGCATCTTCTGGCTCGGCACGAAGGGCGGCATGGAGCACTGCGCGATCTTCGGTGGAATTAATAGGCTCGCCTGCAAACATAGCATCTCGGTGAGTTTCTAAATTAGACTCATTCACCAAAGCCATAAGCTCCGCCAACACGTCTTGACTAACAAGGTTTTTTGAGAAATCTAAAACGAGCTCTCCAGTCTCCACTGACATTCTTTCCGCCCGATCAGTTTCTGATTTGAATAGATCTGCAATAGTCGTTTTGATTGAGTTTTGAGCAAGAGCCTCTAAATTACGCCAAGCGACTGTTTCATTTGGGGAATACTGTTTGCTCTTCATGGGAAAATCATTCCTTTTTAATAGGATGCCAAAATAGTAAATGTAGGCCTAAAGTCGATTGCTTAGGGGTTAAAGCAGTGTTATCACCCTTAAAATGTAATTAAATTACGTAAAAATAGACTTTTATGGATTATTTTTCCCTAAATTACGTAATTTTGTTACAATATAGCATCAAACCAATGGACTTACTATGACCCAACTTAATCGATATGTTGAAGAAGTCACCCAACGCATTATAGATCGTAGTGCTGATTTGCGCGCTGATTATTTAGCGCAAATATCTGAGGATCATAATAATCGGCCTGAGCGAGGCAAGCTCAGTTGCGGTAATCTTGCCCATGGTTTTGCCGCCTGTGATGCGGGCGACAAAAGTAGCCTAAGAATGATGGAATCTGGGAATATGGCAATTGTTACTGCCTATAACGATATGCTTTCAGCCCATCAGCCTTATGCCGAGTATCCAGAAATTATCAAGCGAGCAATGCGAGATATAGGATGCACCGCACAAGTTGCGGGAGCAGTTCCGGCCATGTGCGATGGTGTGACTCAGGGGCAAGATGGCATGGAACTTAGCTTGCTTAGTAGAGATATAATCGCCCAATGCACAGCTATTTCGCTTTCACATCAAATGTTTGATGGTGTTCTGGCTCTTGGGATTTGTGACAAGATCGTTCCAGGTCTCTTAATTGGTGTGCTAAGTTTTGGTTATTTACCTGCCATATTTATTCCTGCGGGACCAATGGAGTCAGGATTAAAAAATAAAGAAAAACAACGGATTCGACAGTTATTTGCAGAAGGAAAGGTCGGGCGAGAGGAGCTTTTGCAAGCGGAATCTGATTCTTACCATAGTGCTGGCACCTGCACATTTTACGGTACTGCAAACAGCAATCAAGTTCTTCTAGAGGCGCTGGGTTTGCAGTTGCCGGGCAGTTCTTTTGTTAATCCTAGTGATCCCATGCGTCAGCGGCTCACCATAGAGGCATGCCATCAACTTACTCGTGTCACGGCATTGGGTTCGGACTATAGACCCGTAGGTGAGATTGTTGATGAAAGATCTATTGTTAATGCAACCGTATCTCTGTTGGCATCAGGTGGGTCTACCAACCATACGATGCACCTCGTAGCTATTGCCCGTGCGGCTGGCATTATTGTGAATTGGGATGACATAGCTGAACTTTCCGCTGTTGTGCCTCTGCTGGCAAAAGTTTACCCAAATGGCGAGGCTGATGTTAATCATTTTCATGCGGCGGGAGGCACCAGTTGTATGTTCCGGCAACTTTTGGACTCAGGTTTTATGCATGGAGATGCGAAGACGGTATGGGGAAAGAACTTTTCATCGTTTACTCAAGAATCTTTTATCGAGGACGATAAGATCGTCTGGAGAGAATCACCTGAGCAGCCGTTAGATCTGGAGGTGCTGACTACGATAGCACAGCCTTTTTCAAAGGAAGGTGGAATTCGTTTGTTGTCCGGAAACATAGGACGTGGCGTTATCAAGGTGTCAGCGGTTGCCCCTGAACACCAAGTTATTGAAGCGCCCGCGATAGTCTTGGATGATCAAGATAAGTTAGAGGGCATGTTCAAAGCAGGGCTGTTAAATAAAGATTGCGTGGTGGTAGTGCGGCATCAGGGACCTAAGGCTTTGGGGATGCCAGAACTGCATAAATTAACGCCATTTTTGGGCATATTGCAGGACAAGGGATACAAGGTAGCACTCGTGACAGATGGACGCATGTCGGGGGCTTCTGGTAAAGTGCCGGCAGCTATCCACATAGTACCAGAGGCTGTTGACGGTGGTTTATTGGCTAAATTGCAAAATGGTGACTTGATCAGAGTGGATGCAGTTTCCGGGCAGATCGAATGTCTTGAAGATATGAATGTCGTTAACTCTCGCGAAGCAGCGCCGAACCCGAAGGGCAGTCAGCGTGGATGCGGACGAGAATTGTTTGCAGTCAATAGAGATAATATAAGTAATGCTGAACAGGGTGCGTCCTATTTGTTTGCTGGAGAGTAGAATATGAGTCAGGTATGGAATTTAGTGGCTGATATCGGTGGCACTAATGCGAGATTTTCGGCGGTCATTGCTGGTCAGCTAGAGAGTGACTTTCAGTTTTTTCACTCCGTTGAAGAATATCCTGAGTTTGAAACTTTAATAACCATTCTTTTAGATGAGATATCCAGAGCAACAGGCTGGCGCAGTAATCCTGATAAAGTTTGTTTCGCTGTTGCCTGTCCCGCTGATACTGAAGTGATTTCATTCACAAATAGTCATTGGACTTTTAGTAAAGCGGATCTAAAGGCAAGTTTAGGTTGTAATCATTTATCAATTATTAATGATTTTGAAGCTGTTGCCCATGGTATTACAGAGCTCTCTGATGCTGACTTGGTTCAGGTCGGTGGCCATGAACCTATACAAAATAAGGCAGTGGGTGTTTTGGGCGCTGGCACAGGACTCGGCGTTGTAGGATTGCTTCCAACTGAGAGCGGCTATCATGTCCTTGATACTGAGGGTGGACATGCAGATTATTCACCTATCAATGATCTGCAGAGTGCTGTGGTTGATTGTTTGAGGGGGCAGTTTGGTCGAGTTTCTTTAGAGCGTCTGTTGTCTGGTAAAGGATTGCTTAATATTTATTCTGCCCTTTGTAGTATTGAAGAGGTTCCCAAGGTTTTTTCTTCCCCTGCAGAAGTAGTCACGGGTGCTATAGAAAAAGCTGATGTTATGGCGTTGCAAACGTTAAATATGTTTTGTGAGGGTATAGGTGCGGCCGCAGGCAACCTAGCGCTCACCTATGGTGCAAAAGGTGGCATATACATCGCTGGGGGAGTTATACCTCGGTTTCAAGATTTCTTCATCAATAGTGATTTTCGAAGCAAGTTTGAAGACAAAGGGCGTTTTGTTAGTTATTTGAAACCGATACCAGTTTATATCGTTGTGCGCGAAAACTTGGGGCTCCTAGGTGCTGCAAAGAAGCTTGGGCGGCTCTAGAGGATAAATTTATGAACAAATTATTAACTGCTCACCCTATAATTCCCGTTGTGGTGATTGAAAGGATTGAAGATGCAGTGCCTCTTGCTGAGGCTTTGGTTGCTGGGGGTCTTCCCGTGCTTGAGGTGACCTTGAGAACAGATGCAGCTATCCCTGGTATTAAGCAGATTATTAAGCATGTGCCAGAGGCGATTGTAGGTTCAGGTACGGTGAATAACGTGAGCCAATTCTCAGTTTCCGAGGAAATTGGATGCCAATTCATCGTTTCTCCAGGATCAACGGATGAGCTACTGCATGCTGCCCGAGCCTCGTCGACTCCGTTTTTACCAGGTGTTTCGTCTGCCAGTGAAGTGATGCGTGGATTGGACTACGGATTTGATTGTTTTAAATTTTTCCCTGCTGAGGCAGTTGGAGGGACGACTTTATTGAAGTCCTTTCAAGGGCCATTTAGTAATGTCAGATTCTGTGCTACCGGCGGTATCGGTTTACACAATGTATCGGATTACTTAGCTTTAAAGAATGTCTTGTCGGTCGGGGGCTCTTGGATAACCGCGGCCGAGTTGGTCAGAGAGAAGCGTTGGCAAGAAATCGAATTATTAGCAAGAGAAGCTGTGAAGACTTGTGAAAGCAGTTCTTGATCGAATGTTAGACTAACTATTGAGGTAGATTATGAGCAGTAATATTGATCTAGTTATTTTTGGCGCTCGAGGTGATCTAGCGAAACGGAAGTTGTTGCCGGCGCTCTATCAGCTTGATAAAGCGGGATTACTCCCAGATAGCACCCGTGTCGCTGCAGTTGCAAGAGAGAATATAGACACTGTAGAGTTCATTAAACACACCTCTGAGCTTTTCAAAGATCTTTATGATAAGGATAAATGGGACGAGAAAGCTTGGACGCGTTTTAGTCGTCGATTACATTACATTAAGGTAGATTTTTCTCAAAAAAAGGAATTTGCAGGTTTAAAACAATGGGTCGTAGACAAGCGTACTATGATTTATTATTTAGCGACGCCCCCTAGTTTATTCGGATCTATTTGCAAGCATTTAGACGATGCAGGCTGTGTTACTCCGACATCCAGAATTGTTCTTGAAAAACCCATAGGACATGACTTACAAAGCTCTGAGCAAGTTAATGGGGCGGTCGGCCAGTATTTTGATGAGCGTAATATCTATCGAATTGATCACTATCTTGGTAAAGAAACTGTCCAAAATCTACTCGCACTTCGCTTTGCTAATCGAATGATTAACTCGCAGTGGGATAACAGTTGTATCGACCATGTCCAGATTACTGCCGCGGAGACTGTGGGCATTGAGGGGCGCTGGTCATATTATGACAAGGTTGGACAGCTCAGAGATATGGTGCAAAACCATCTTTTGCAGTTGTTATGTATGGTTGCAATGGAGCCCCCTAGTTCTCTTAAAGCAGATGAGATCCGTGCCGAAAAAGTAAAGCTGCTGAGAGCTTTGCGGCCAATCTGCGAAGATAAGGTTGAAGATCATGCAGTGCGTGGACAATATTCCGCGGGCTGGATTTCAGGATCTCCGGTTGTTGGTTATATGGAAGAAGAGGGCTGTGAAAGTGACAGCAGTAATAATGAAACTTATGTTGCTCTAAAAGTACATATTGATAACTGGCGTTGGGCGGGTGTTCCCTTCTATCTGCGAACTGGTAAACGAATGCAGGATAAAGTGACCCAGGTAGTTATTGTCTATAAGGATAACCCTCATTCTCTATTTCCTGAGACTGAAGGGGAAGCCAATAACAAGCTGGTCATCCGATTACAGCCAAATGAGGGTATCGAGCTTGAAATGGTATCTAAAAAGCAGAGTTTGAAAGAAAGACTAAAAACCGAAAAGCGAACGCTGAATCTTGATTTTTTTGATTCTTCAGGAGAGTCGAGAATTGCCGACGCCTATGAGCGACTATTATTGGAAGTGATGAAAGGAGATCAGTGGTTATTTGTTAGTAGAGACGAAATTGAAGCATCTTGGCACTGGTGTGACCGACTTTTAGCTTCTTGGCGAGACAAGAAAGTAGCAACAAAACCCTACAGTGCAGGATCTTGGGGACCATCCCGGGCTGAAATTCTGATTGAAAATGATAATCGGAGTTGGCAAGAGGAATAGTATGGATATTTTAGAATTTGAGAATGCATCCGCTCTTGACGTCGCTCTAGTAAAACAGGTGGTTGATTTGTTGTCTGAAGCGATCGAGATCCATGAGGTAGCTTCTTTGGTGGTATCTGGAGGGAGAACGCCACAAGGTTTCTTTCATTTGTTATCACAGCAAGCTCTAGATTGGTCAAAGGTTACTGTCACTCTTGCAGATGAACGGTGGGTGGATCCTGACCACAAAGATAGCAACGAAAAACTTGTTAGAGAAAATTTATTAATTAACGAAGCAAGTAGCGCTAGATTCTTGCCTCTTAAATCCAGTTCTTCTTCTGCTGTTGAAGGAGAAGATTCTTTAGAGCAGAGCCTCTCTGCCATTGACACCTTTACTGTTGTTATTCTCGGTATGGGTGATGATGGCCACACTGCATCACTGTTCCCTGGCTCCGAGGCTCTCTCTAAGGGTCTTGATATGGACTCCGGCAGAAGCTGTATAGCGGTAATTCCTCTCGAAGCTCCCCATGACAGAATGAGTATGACCTTACCAAGATTACTTGATAGTCAGCTGATTATTGTTCACCTTTGCGGTCAAGGTAAGCAAGAAGTGCTGAGTCGGGCTTGTGATGGTGATGATCATCTTGAGCTGCCGATACGCGCTGTTCTTCAGCAATCATGCACGCCTATCAGAGTTTTCTGGGCAAGATAAATTGTAAAGGATTCGAAAGGCTCTTTTTGGTGTAACAAGAGCCTTGTAGAATGTTGCGCCACTGTAGGGATTACAAAAGATTCACTTAGGCTACGAGATCATTTGTTGACTGATCAGCGTAATTTTCTTCCAAATTTAAGCCTGTATTAATCTCTTTCTGAGCATTGAGTAATGCCAGGCTATTATCTAGCATACGATTGCAAAATCCCCATTCGTTGTCATACCAAGCCATCACTTTTACTAAGGACCCATTAACTTTTGTTTGGAGTGCATCAAAGTTACTTGAGAAAGGGATGTGGTTGTAATCAGCCGAAACTAGTGGCTTGTCACAGTAACTCAGTACGGATTTCAACTCGTTTTCTGCAGCCTCTTTTACAATTCGATTGACCTCTTCCTCTGAAGTAATACGGCCTGCATTAAAAGTTAAATCAACCAAAGAAACATTGATGGTGGGTACTCGCACTGCCATTCCGTCTAGCTTTCCCTTCAACTCAGGAATTACCTCAGCGATTGCGGCTGCCGCGCCTGTTTTGGTAGGAATCATTGAATGAGTCGCTGACCGTGCTCTGTAAATATCAGGATGATAAGCATCAGTAAGCTGCTGATCATTAGTATACGCGTGGATAGTGGTCATATAACCTGACTCAAGTCCTAGGTTCTCATGCAGAGGCTTTACGATGGGAGCTAAACAGTTAGTGGTACAAGAAGCGTTAGAAACAACCTGATGATCTTGAGTTAATATATTATCATTAATTCCATAGACTATCGTCGCATCCATATTCTTACCAGGAGCTGAAATTAATACCTTCTTCGCTCCTGCCTTTAAATGAAGGCTGGCTTTCTCTCTATCAGTAAACACACCAGTGCATTCGCAAACGAGGTCAACATCGAGCTCACCCCAAGGAATGTTGCTAGGATCTCGCTCACTAAACCAATGAATCTTTTCACCATTAATGTAGAGGGCGTCATTATTTACTTCAACCGCTTGGTTGAATCGCCCATGAACAGTATCGAAGCTTAGCAGATGCCCATTTACCGTTGCATCACCAAGGTCATTAATCGCGACAATTTGTATTTTTTCTCTCAGAGAAGGATGTTCGTAGAGAGCTCGGACGATATTCCGGCCGATGCGGCCAAAACCATTAATGGCTAATTTGTACATTGGCAATGCCCCATATGTAGTAATATTACGTAAATAATACGATTTTATGCTATTTTTAGCAAATAAATCGTTACTTTATTACGTAATATTACAAAATCTGTTGGTTTTTGGATGAAACTACCCGTAGGTGATTTTTGAAGATAAACTATCAGTGCAATTTAAAGAGAAACTCTGTTTCAAGACTGAATTGAAGGGCTTAATAAAATGCAACACCAGAATTTAGTTAATGTCATCACAGATGCGCTACCGGGTTTAAATAAGTCAGAACGAAAAGTTGCCGAAGCTATTTTGTCTGATCCTGAATCTGCAACTGGATCAAGCATCGCAAGTTTGGCTAAAAGAGCAAATGTCAGTGAGCCTAGCGTAAATCGATTTTGCAAGCGTTTTAATACAACCGGGTTTCCGGATTTTAAATTAAAATTGGCAAAGTCACTGGTCAGCGGTGTTCGTTTTGTAAATCGTAATGTAGATCCAAATGATACTGTAGAGAGTTACACACCAAAGATTTTTGACAGCACTATTAATGATTTAGCCTTAATTAGGGATAGCATCGATCATAGTGTTGTGAATGCTGTGGTCGATCAGTTAATTCAGGCCAAGAGAGTTTACTTTTTCGGGCTTGGCACCTCAGGTTCCGTCGCACGAGATGCGGAGAACAAGTTTTTCCGATTCAATCTGCCAGTGTCCTTTCATGATGATGTACTGATGATGCGGATGTTGGCATCTACGGGAAGTGCTGGGGATGTATTTTTTGTTATTTCTCACACTGGTCGCACTAAAGAAATTATTGATATTGCTGAGATTGCCAGTAATAACGGGGCCACTGTTATTGCACTAACCTCCTCTTCATCTCCGTTAACCGCAGTTAGTAGCATCGCTTTGGAGGTAGACGTTCCCGAAAATACTGATGAATATATGGCGATGACATCACGTATTGTTCATCTAGTTGTCCTTGATGTATTAGCCACTGGTTTTACTTTGAGGCGAGGCCCGGATTTTTTGCCTCATCTTGAAAGAATAAAAAATAGTCTCAAGCCAACTAGATATCAGAGCGAAGACTAGCTCGGTGTTGTGTTAATTCCCCTTCATCCGTTAAAAATTCAGATTTATTGTTGTTCGGCCCACAACTTATTAGTATGTCTTATATCAAACATTCACTAAGCGACTTGAGTGTCGATGCCAAAAGACACTAAACTCTCAGATTACTTGATAAAAACCCTTGTCGAGCATCATTCTATACTAGTAAGGAAATGCATTATGTCTGAAACACATCTATACCCTGTTCCCGAATCTTGGTCAGAAACTGCATGGATTAATAAAGAACGTTATCAGAACATGTATCAGCAATCGATTGATGACTCAGATACATTTTGGACAGAGCAGGCAAAAGAATTTTTAACTTGGGATTCACCTTGGGCTAAGGTATCTAGTTATGATTTTTCAAAAGGCGAGGCTGAATGGTTTAAAGACGGAAAACTCAATGTAACCGTGAACTGCATTGATCGTCATTTGGTAGCAAGGAGTAATCAAACAGCGATCATATGGGAAGGGGATGATCCCTCTGATGATAAGGCAATTAGTTACCAAGAATTACATGATCAGGTGGCTAAGTTGGGCAATGTGCTTCGACAGAGAGGCGTAAAAAAAGGAGATCGAGTGTGTATTTATATGCCGATGATTCCTGAGGCAGCCTATGCAATGCTAGCGTGTGCTCGAATTGGTGCGGTACATTCTGTTGTCTTTGGCGGCTTTTCCCCAGAAGCCCTAAAAGATCGGATTTTGGATTCAGATTGCAATGTTTTGATTACCTCAGATGAAGGCTATCGCGGAGGTAAAACGGTTCCGCTCAAGGCGAATGCTGATAAGGCGCTTGAGAGTTGTCCTTGCGTCCATACTTGCTTGGTTGTAAAACGAACAGGAGGGGCAGTCAGTTGGACTGAGGATCGAGATGTCTGGTATCACCAAGCTATAGATAGTGTGTCGGCCGTTTGTGAGCCGGAAACGATGGATTCAGAGGACCCATTGTTTATTTTGTACACCTCTGGTTCTACTGGAAAGCCCAAGGGGGTAATGCATACCACAGCTGGCTATTTACTGATGTCCGCAATGACCCATAAGTATACCTTTGACTATAAAGAAGGTGATATCTACTGGTGTACCGCGGATGTTGGCTGGATTACTGGGCATAGCTATATCCTTTATGGACCTCTATGTAATGGTGGAACTTCATTAATGTTTGAGGGTGTTCCTACCTACCCAGATGCATCCCGTTTTTGGCAAGTGATTGACAAACATAAAGTCAATCAATTCTATACAGCTCCAACCGCGATTCGCGCTTTGATGGGAGCCGGTGATCAGTTTGTGCAGAAAACCTCTCGCCAATCCCTGAAGTTACTAGGAACTGTCGGTGAACCTATAAATCCAGAGGCTTGGGATTGGTACTACAGGACTGTTGGTGATTCCCGCAGCCCCATTGTCGATACTTGGTGGCAGACCGAAACGGGGGGCCATATGCTCACACCTCTCCCCGGCGCCACCGACTTAAAACCTGGTTCAGCGACTCAACCTTTTTTTGGCGTACAACCGATTCTATTGGACACTGAAGGTAATGAAATCATTGGTGAAGGTGAGGGGTTGTTAATGATTAAGGCTTCTTGGCCAAGTCAGATTCGCTCAGTCTATGGCGATCATAAGCGCTGTATTGAGACGTATTTTAGTGCATACCCGGGGTACTATTTCACCGGAGATGGAGCAAAGAGAGATGCTGATGGATACTATTGGATAACAGGGCGTGTGGATGATGTACTTAATGTTTCCGGACACAGAATGGGTACTGCAGAAGTTGAAAGTGCTTTAGTGCTGCACGAGAAAGTTGCAGAGGCCGCTGTGGTGGGTTATCCCCATGACATCAAAGGACAGGGCATCTACTGTTACGTAACGCTCATGTCTAATGTCGAACCCGATGATGCCCTAAAAGCTGAATTAATAGCTCTGTGCAACGTTGAGATAGGTCCTATTGCGAAGCCTGATGTAATTCAGTGGGCACCAGGGTTGCCTAAAACACGATCAGGCAAAATCATGCGCCGTATCCTGCGTAAGGTTGCAGCGAATGAACTCGATAATCTTGGGGATACGTCTACTCTAGCTGATCCAGGGGTTGTGGAAGAGTTGATTGTTAACAGGCACATAAAATAGTTATAACTATCAGTGTTGTCTATTTATAGATTTTGAGGGTGTCAATGAAGCTTCTTGCTGGTGCCATGCTTTCTACAATCTTACTATATCTTGTACTTTTGTTAATGCCAGGATATCCACCCGTTGGTGAAATACCGTTTTACCGAGACGCAGGTTTTTCTGTAATAGCTCATCGAGGGGGTCGAGGCCTCGTGCCAGGTAATACTATCGAGGCGGCAGAGAATGCTGTTGATATTGGCTCAGATATTGTTGAAATTGACGTGCATATGACGACGGATAACGTATTAGTGGTTAGACATGATACCGTGATAGACACAACCACTAATGGGTCTGGCGCTATCGCTAATATGGAGCTCTCTGATATTCAGGCATATGATGCGGGTTTCCATGAGATAGATTATCCTGAAGCCTCTTGGGAAATTCCTTTAACAGTGCCATCTTTGGATTCGTTATTCACAGCTCTACCTAACCAACGCTACCTCATAGAGCTAAAGCCTACAACTTTGCCACCGGCGGATGCTCTCTGCGAATTAATCTTGGAGCACCAGTTACAGAATCAAGTTGTGGTGGGCTCTTTTCATAGTTCAGTGCTTCAATATTTTCGAAGATCCTGCCCATCTATACCAACATCTCTAGGCAAGAGCGAAATTACACTATTTGTCCTCCTTGAAAGAATTAAACTTGGTCATTTGTTCAACTCTCCCGGGTATTCTATTCAAGTACCTATAAAATACAAGGGCTTCAATATTTTGACTCCAGAGTTTATTATTCTTGCCCATAATCTCAATATGCGCGTAGATGTTTGGACGATTAATGACCCTAAGGAAATGAAAGTAGCCGCTAATTGGGGTGTAGATGGGGTTATTACAGATAGACCCGACATTGCTATATCTTTGCGCGAGAGGATGTCTTTTTTATAACCTAAAGATATAGCTCTTAAACATAAAGCTATAGACAATTATACAGCAACGCATAGAAATAACCTGCATACTCCTTATAGGGATAGACTATTGCCTATATAGGTTTTTCTAATAAAGGTATTTGGCCCAAAAAAAGCAAATCATAGTCCGTTTGGATAATAATTAGGAAATTTGTGGAAAAGATCCTCGTAGTAATGCCAGAGTAGTCTATTATAAAATTAATAATAAGAAGTAAACCTTTGTGGTCTTGTGTAAGAGAGAAATGCTATGAAACTCGATATCAGTAAACATTTATCTAAATTAATGCGTGACAATAATTTGTCGCAGAGTGGTCTTTCCCGAGCCACTGGAGTGCCTCAACCAACCATCAATCGCATTTTGAGTGAGGTCACTCGTGAACCGCGCAGAGATTCTGTTGTACGAATAGCTAATTTTTTTGGTATCACTCCCGAATCCCTATATGGGTCTGGGGAAAGTAAATCTGTCAGAACTCCTGCGGCTGAGTCTGTTGAGGAAATCTATAAAAGAATCGCTATGCTCAGTATCACTGAGCGAGCCGAGTTATTTAGTCGAGTTTCGGAAAATCTCAAGTAGACAGATTTGCAAGATTTTTCTCTAAAAGCGCTATATGCTCTTTTGAAAGAGTCTCTAATTTAGATTGGAATACGGTAAGTCCTTCATTAAAAGCTTCTTCTAGGCTAATGGTTTCTATATTGCTGGACTTACTGTCAATACTTAGGTCTAACTCCATTTTTTTGCTCTCCTAATCTTCAAACTTCTACGTCATATGCTGAATTTTATGATTTTGATGAGCTTGATGCATAGCACTTTTGTGTTAAATACTTTGTAATGTGACGAAGTTGATGCTTTAAGTGTGACTTACGTCATTAGACTTGCGAGCTCGACTCGAGTCATATAAGTTGCGACTGAGTTAGAGTGTTTTTCAAATGTGGAGGTTATCTTGTTAGGCAGCATTGAATTAAGTTTTTGGGCTACGGTTTTTACTGCCTGTTTGTTCGGAGCAATGTCCCCTGGCCCCAGTTTGGCTGTTGTGATTAATCATACTTTAGCTACAGGACGATTAGCTGGTTCATATGCCGCTATCAGTCATGGTATAGGAATAGGGATATATGCATTGATAACTGCATTTGGTTTATCTGCGGTCATCGAGCAAAATCCGGTGGTATTTGAGACTACTCAGTTTTTGGGCAGTCTATTCCTACTCTATTTGGGGGTTAAATTAATCTTTTCCAGTAAAAAGATTGAGGAAATTGGACTGGCGTCTGTGCCATCATCATCTAATATGTTGGCAATAAGAGATGGCCTTGGTATAGCGTTAATTAACCCTAAAATACTTCTTTTTTTCACCGCGCTCTTTAGCCAATTTGTACAGATCGAAAGTTCGTTTGTGGATAAAATAATCCTGGCAATAATTGCTGGTGGGGTAGACACTTTATGGTATTTGTTGGTTGTGACCATAGTCTCACGATCTGGATCAATGGCAAGATATCAACGTGCTAGTGGCTTTTTTGATAAAATTTTTGGTGTGTTACTTGTATTTATTGCGTTTCGCTTCATTAACCAAATTGTCCTGGGTTAGTAATTAATTATTCAAGGGAATAACTATAAAGTGACGTCATTTGAGGCTCTTTACGACATAGCAGTTGCCAATAAAGGTTCCTCTAGATCACTTGAAGCAATTATGCCTTCGATGAAAGCTTTGCCTGAACTGGCAGAGATCTCAGATGATCGCTACCTGTCGATGATGACACGATGTGTTTTTCGTGCTGGATTTGTATGGCGAGTTATTGATAATAAATGGCCTGGTTTTGAACGAGCTTTTGCCAACTTCAATCCATTGGCGGTGGCTCACTTTAGCAATGAACGACTCGAGGAACTTGCTCAAGATACCAGGATCGTTCGCAATTTCACTAAAATAGTTTCTGTAAGAAATAATGCAGTTTATATCCTCGATAAAAAGCGAAAACATGGCACTTTTGGGTCATTTGTTGCTAACTGGCCCAGTGAAGATATCATTGGCTTGTGGTTGGAGCTAAAAAAGCACGGCTGCCGGTTAGGTGGTAATACTGGGCCTATGATGCTGAGAAGTATGGGGAAGGACACTTTCTTAATGACAAAAGATGTCTGTGATGCATTGGTTAACCATGGATTTATCGAAAAATTCAGCCCAACTTCTCAACGCGATTTAAAAAGGGTGCAGGTAATCTTTAATGATCTGAGTCAAGAGTCGGGCAGACCCCTATGTGAGGTCAGCCGAATACTAGCATGTACTGTTTGACTTAGATGCTACCGAGGTTGCTGGAGCTCACTTTCGATCTATTTGTTCATGCACGCATTTAATATCTAGGGGCAGAACTCCCTTCACGTGCAACTGGTCATGAAAACCACGTATATCAAATTTGTCACCAAGCTTGTCAGTGGAGCGAGCACGTAATTCTTTAAATTTAAGTTCACCAATTTTGTAAGCCAGTGCTTGACCTGGCCATGAAATATAGCGATCAATTTCGATTTCTATATCATGAAGACTGTTGAGCTTTTCTTGTTCTGCTTGCATGGCAAGAGCAGATTGAATACTCAGGTTGTGAGTATTATTGCGATTATTTGAAACGTCTCATCTCCCCTTATTGGTTTAGTTTTAATATCCAGGCGTTCACGTTATCTTCTAGAATTGTTAGGGATACTGAACCGTCTTTAAGTACAACATCATGGAATTCCCGTATGTTAAATTTTTCACCTAGAGCAGTTTGAGCCTGTGCACGTAACTTTTGTATTTTTAGCATACCAATCTTGTAGGCGGTTGCTTGAGATGGCATCACAATGTAGCGCTCTATTTGACGAACATTGTAGCTTTCAGAGTGAGGCACATTGGCATTCATATAAGCGATCGCATCTTCTCGAGTCCACTTTTTAGCATGAATACCAGTATCAACAACTAGGCGGCAAGCACGATAAAGTTCACCCGATAGCCGCCCAAAATCAGAATAAGGATCTGTATATAGTCCAATCTCCTTAGGCACTGCTTCAGAATAGAGTCCCCAACCTTCACTGAATACCGTGTAGCCACCAAACAGGCGGAATTTTGGGATATTTTGAAGTTCCTGTGCGATTGAGATTTGCATATGATGACCAGGTACCCCTTCATGATAAGCCAGAGCTTCCATATTATATTTTGACATATCACTCATCTTGTAGAGATTGGCAAAATAAGTGCCTGGACGACTCCCATCTGGCGCAGGTCTCTGGTAAAAAGCTTGGCCTGCAGAGGCTTCACGGAATGGTTCTACGGCTTTGACTATTAAATCAGCCTTAGGTTTGGTGATGAACAGTTCATCAAGCCGAGATTTCATATTGTTGATAATTGCTGTTGCTTTATCTAAGTAAGCCTGTTTTCCCTCCGCAGTATCAGGATAGTAAAACTGTGGATCATTACGCATGAAGGTGAAAAATTCTTGAAGATCACCTTCAAATCCAACCGTTTTCATAATGCCTCGCATTTCCGACTGAATACGAGCCACTTCCTCGAGTCCACGGTTATGAATTTGATCAGCAGTTAGATCGGTTGTGGTTGTCCTTTGAAGAGCGAATTCGTAAAATTTCTCTCCATCTGGGAATTTCCATACGCCATGATCATTGGTAGCCACAGATTCTAGGTCGCGGAGCACTAATTGGAGCTTTCGATAGGCCGGAGCAAGATGATCCTTTAGCGCATTAGAGGTTGCTGATATCAGCTGAGATTTCTTGTCATCCGTAATATTTAGCTTTTCAAGCTTACGCTTGAAATCAGCAAGAAGTGTACTGTCAGGGCCTTTCTCAAAAGGGGCCCCAGTAAGAATATTATCAATAGATTGTAATACCAGAGGGAAGACGAATTTCGGCGCAATAATGTTTTTATCTTGGCGGATTCTGAGATGCTCAATAAGCTGATCTAGGACTTTTGGCGTGGCCGCAAGTCGCTTGATGTAGGCTTGGGCCTCCTCTTCATTAGCAATCAGGTGTTGATTGATAAGAAAGGATGGAATAGTGCCATGGACTCCGCGCATCTGGCTAACAGGGTAGCTGTGATACCGCCAGCGATCACCCTCTAATTTTTTGTTAGCCTGCTCTATGAACATTTTTACACTAAGCTTTACAGAGTCATCAACGTTAGAAAGATCAATCTCCATCACTCGTTGCAGATGTTCTCGTGTCATCTCAAGACTTTTATCTCTAGCTTCATCAGAATTATCATCCCACTCATCGTAGCGCTCCCGCATTCCAAGATAGGTCATGTATTGAGGGCTTTCTTGTAACTCCTCCATAAATAGTTGATCAAGAAACTCGACAACCTGTTTTGATGTCATAACTGTTGATTCTGTGGAGGTCGATTCTGATTGGTCCATTTGGCAACCTGCGGGTAGAGAAAATATCACTATCGCAATAAGGGGTAAAAAAGCTTTCTTCATGATCAAAATTCCTTCAAGTTGATCGTTATCTTATGTCATTGGCTCGCGGTATTTGGAGTATTCTGAAAATAATCAAAACAGTGCTTCGGTCTACAAATTTTTGGCAGAGACATGTTACTATTACACTTCCTAAGGGGCGGTCATCTGTTAGTGACCTGAGAAGCACCCTTTGAACCTGATCCGGATTATACCGGCGTAGGAATAGGAGATTGCTTGCCTTTACTTCGCCATTTACCTCTGGGTCTCTTTAAAATCAGTTACTGAGGCTTTATATGTTCTGCTCGCGTAAATCCATTGCTTATCATCCGAACTATATTTGTAATATCGTCAAAAATCTATGTTTTATCATTTTGTATTCTGTCTCAATAGCCAGTGTTGCAGAACAAACAATCGAAGAGATCATCGTTACTTCTGATTTTCGTGATTTGACAATACTAGAAACCGCTACGAGCTTAACTGTATTAGATGACACAAAAATCAGACAGCGAAATGCGGTGCATCTGGAGCAGTTACTGAACGTAGCTCCTAACGTTAATTTTTCTAGCGGAGCCTCCAGAGGCAAATTTATTCAGATTCGTGGGATTGGAGAGCGCAGCCAGTTTATAGAGCCGTTGAATCCATCAGTGGGCATTTTAGTTGATGGGATCGACTTTACGGGTATCGCTGGTGCAGCCACCACCATGGATACCAAGAAAGTTGAAATATTGCGTGGACCACAGGGAACCCTCTATGGGGCAAATGCATTGGCAGGGCTGATTAATATCACCTCTAATCAGCCCACAGGCAGGACTAAGGGTAATATCTCATTGGATGTTGGACGTTTTGATGCTCGCACAGTGTCCGCTGCGGTGGGAGGCTCTTTAAGTGAGGAAACGAATTATCGCCTAGCAGTCCAGCACCATCGCAGCGATGGTTATATATCTAATGATTTTTTGAACAGAGAAGATACCAATAATATTGATGAGCTTAGTTTACGTAGCATTTTTGACTGGCGAGCTGGCGATGATCTCAGCCTAAAACTCACTCTATTTCATGTGGATGCAGATAATGGTTATGACAGCTTTTCCCTTGATAATACGCGACGGACCTTGTCGGACAATCCGGGGCACGACCGCCAAAAATCATCAGCAATTGCTATGCAAAGTCATTGGCAGGGCAATGATCAGTTCGATATGGTTGGCCTAGTAAGCTTTGTCGATACTGAACTTGAGTATGGCTATGATGAAGATTGGGCGTTTCCAGCAATATGTATGGGCCAAGAGTGTGAAGGTTGGGAATATAACTCTGAGGATAACTATCAACGAGATCGTGACAATAGAGTCGTTGATATAAAACTAGTTTCCAGTCAGCCAAAACACCTGTTCGGCAAAAATACGGATTGGGCAGTAGGTATCTACTCTCGCGACCAAGATGAGGATCTACTGCGCCAGTACACCTATAATGCTGATGACTTTAGCAGCCAATTTGATACTAGCAATCGGGCTGTTTATGGTCAGTTGGATGCGGTTATATCTCCCGCACTAACTATCATCGCTGGCATCAGATTTGAGAACCGCAAAGCAGCATACAGTGACAGCGATACTGTTAACCATGGTGTTGATGAGAATCTTTGGGGTGGACGAGCTGTCCTGCAATACAATCTTGATGCTACTACTATGATATACGGTCTGCTGTCTCGAGGTTATAAAGCAGGTGGTGTGAATAGCGATTCATCCTTGGCTGCTAAAGATCGTGAATTTGACACTGAGGTGATGTGGAATCTAGAAACTGGAGTCAAAGGAAACTGGTTAGACCAGAGATTGCAGGTTCAGCTTTCATTATTTTATCAACAGCGAGAAGATATTCAGATTAAACAGTCTCTGGTTCAATCTAGAGACGATAGTAATGCCAGTAATTTTATCGACTATTTCGGCAATTCAGCCAAAGGCAGTAACTACGGACTAGAACTTGAACTCAACTGGATGCCCACTGACGATTTAATGATATTTGGATCACTTGGGTTGTTGGAAACAGACTATGACACCCCGCTTTCAGCTACTTTAGATAGTCGTGATCAGGCTCATGCCCCCAGTTATCAATTTGCTGCAGGCAGCAACATACAAGTTACCCATAATCTTAGTTGGACAATCGACATTGAAGGGAAGGATAGCTTTTATTTATCCTCCAGTCATGATGAGCAATCCACCTCTTATGAGTTGCTCAATACCAATCTGACCTATCGTGTTGAGCACTGGAGTCTGACTGTTTGGGGTCGTAATCTTACTAATAAAGATGTCATTGTTCGTGGTTTTGGCGGCTTTGGAAATGATCCACGCAAATACTACGCAGTAGAACCCTATTACCAGTTTGGCGAACCGCGAACATTCGGTATCAGAGGGCAGTATAATTTCTGATGGCGCATCTAAACTGTAAAAATTGGAGGAGGTGATTTTTATGGAGGTGACAATTGATATCAGTATGTATCCCAACCGGGAGGACTTTCTTCCTCCCATTGATGGATTCATCGACAAAATAAATGATATTGAGAAGCTTAAAGTTACCACATTCCCCACTAGCACAGTGGTTCAGGGAGAATACGAGCATGCCATGAAAGCCGTCCAAGATACCATTGCGGCATGTTATTTGGAATATAACATGGCAGTCTATGTGGTTAAAATCATCCCCGGCTATGAGGCACTTTAGGTGAGTTTTGATTGGGTGAATCTTGAAACACTCGCGGTGGTTTTGGGTGTTGGCTACCTTGTGCTAGCAATGCGTGAAAACAGTCTCTGTTGGTACTGTGCGTTTTTTAGCACAGCGCTTTATGTTTGGATTTTCCGCGATGTTAATTTGTACATGGAATCAGCACTTAATGTTTATTACATGGGGATGGCTATTTATGGTTGGTCGCAGTGGCAGAGAGGGGGTGTCGACAAAACAGGAGTGAAGATTATCCGCTGGACGTTGAAACAACACAGCTTAGGCCTTCTAGGGATTCTTACAATATCGTTTATCTCAGGTTATCTTTTGTCTGTGAATACCAGCGCTCAACTGCCATATCTTGATTCTTTCACCACCTGGGGCAGTGTCTTCACAACGGTTATGGTGGCGCGAAAGGTGCTTGAAAATTGGTTGTACTGGATAGTAATTAATACTGTATCTATTTATCTCTATATTGATCGAGGTTTAGACCAGACAGCGGCGATGTTTGTGCTGTATTTAGTCTTAGCTACAATAGGGTTATATGTGTGGAAGAAAGCTTATGTTATCCAGAACAGCTCAAATACTCGATAATACCCTAGCTCGCTGGCAACAATGGGATGCCGGTCCCGAGTATAGGCTTGCAGAGCCACCTAAAGTGATCCAACAATTGTTAGGCGGGCTCACCAATCAAACATTTCTTGTTGCCAGCGGTGACTTTAGGGCGGCGTTGCGAGTTAATGCGGCTAATACCGACTTTCTTGGGATTGACCGAGATAGAGAACAGCTGTTACTAAAAACTCTTCAGTCTAGTGGAAGTGTTCCAAAACTCTTATATGTCGATAGGGATGCTCAGGTAACTGAATTGATTCGTGGCAGGCATTTAGCTGTTAATGATTTGGCTGATAAAGATATTCAATATCATCTTGAAACCTGTATTAACCGTATTCAATCATATGCTATTAAAAATATGAATCCGCGAAACTATCTTAGTTATATCCATCTTTACAGTGATCAGTTAACTGATTTTCCAGGATTGGCTGAGATAGAGGACGCAGCAACTACCATTGATAATAGTATTTGGGTTCCGGTGATCGGCCACCACGATTTGGTATTAGAGAACGTTATTTATAATGACCAAAAAATGTATTTTATTGATTGGGAATATGCACACCTTGGTCATCCATTGATAGATCATATCAAACTATTTGGCCGAGATTATTGTGCAGATAAAGCAGATACCCAGACCATTAACGCACTGGAAACCCTGCAGCGTGGTATTGAAAAATTATGGTACGCAGTGCAGGATATCGAAAAGAAAAATCATCGAGAATCACAGGAAAAAAAGAATGAACAAGCCTCTTAATGAATTAACTCCAGAAGAGCAATATGTGATACAGCAAAAGGGTACCGAGCGACCTTTTACAGGTCTGCTAAATGATCACTCTGAGGGTGGGCTGTATATATGTAAACAGTGTGATGCGCCTTTGTATCGTTCCGAACACAAATTCCAGTCTCACTGCGGTTGGCCTAGTTTTGATGATGAAATTGAAAATGCAGTTACAAGAGAACCAGACGCTGATGGCCGGCGCACCGAAATTCTTTGCGCCAACTGCGGCGGCCATCTAGGACATATTTTTAGCGGTGAAGGTTACACAGAAAAAAACATCCGACATTGCGTCAACAGTATTTCAATGAAGTTCGTCGCCGTCGAATAAATATCGAAGCTTTTTAAACACTAATCCCGAAAGTTTTTAAATTGGAAAGGCTGGCCAAGGTCAGCCTTACGCACTGACGCCATAACAGACTGCAGATCATCGCGTTTCTTGCCAGTTACGCGCACTTCGTCTCCCTGCACTTGGGCCTGGACCTTCAGCTTTTTCTCTTTGATCAGTTTGATTAACTTTTTGGAGACATCTGCAGCAATGCCCTGTTTAAAGCTAACATTTAGCGAGAATGTCTTGCCACTATGGAACGCCTCTTCATCGTATTCCATCACAGTGGGATCGATTTTGCGTTTAACCAACTGAGTGGCAAAAATATCGAGTAACTGTTGGCACTGAAAATCAGCTTCAGCCTTCAGTATCACCACATCATTAGCGAGAGTAATACTCGCATCGACACCCCTAAAGTCGAATCGAGTAGTTAATTCTCGGGCTGCATTGTTAGTTGCATTCAATATCTCGGCACTGTCAACTTCTGAAACAATATCTAAACTGGGCATAGGACAACTCTTATTAATCGATTTAAGGTATTATTTTAACTTATTGTACTTGGGTCAATAAAAATCAATGATCAACTCATGTATCTGCTGTAGTAAAAGAGCTTTTTCAAACTGCTGTGAGCCTTATTTGAAAGGTAGCGCAATGGCAAACACACCTGAACAGCTAATGCGCTCTCGCTACAGTGCTTATGCTTTGGGTGGGTTTGGTGAGTATTTGTTAAAGACCTGGTTTCCACCCATGGCGAAAAATCTTAGGGTTAGCGAGTTATCAAAAAAAACCCAGCAATGGATCAAACTTGATGTTTTAGGGTCAGGCCACACAGGCACGGAGGGTTGGGTGGAATTTAAAGCCACATACCAAACTAACAGTGGTAAAAGCATAATGCATGAGAAGTCAGTTTTTACTCGAATAGAGCACCAATGGTTTTATATCGGTGGTGAGATTATATAGACTTAGAAACTCAATAATCATCAGTTGATTTAAGGTAAATATTAGCTATGGACCTAAAGTTAGTTGACCCTGAACTCATACCAGCACTAGATGCTATACCTGAGTTTGATATATGGGCGGATTTAACGGTGACGCGACAGGTGTCACTACAGCGTAGTCAAGCTATCGCAGCCACTCTGGCACCGATTAGTAGCGTCACAACGTCGGATTACCACGTGCAACAAGATAGCGACGACTCTGTGCCAGTCAGGGTTTATCGTCCTGTTGGGCATAAAGAGAACCTTCCTGCATTACTCTGGATCCATGGTGGTGGATACTGCTTTGGTAGTATGGAGGGTGATGATTATTCAGTAAAGCGGATGGTAGAAGAAATCGGCTGTGTCGTGATATCAGTGGATTATCGTCTAGCACCTGAATTTCCCTTCCCTGTGCCACTAAATGATTGTTATGCCGCTTTACTTTGGGTTTTTGATAATGCGCATATGCTCAAGATTGATAAGTCTTCTATTGCCATCGGAGGTATTAGTGCGGGAGGTGGTTTAGCCGCAGGTCTTGCGCTGTTAGCTAGGGATAGGGCAGAAGTATCGGTGGTCTTTCAGGCGCTGCTTTGTCCGATGATTGACAATAACAGCACTTCAGACTCAAGCTTTAGTGTTACTGATAAGCGCATCTGGAACCGACAGTCTAATCTTCAAGGATGGATGTATTATTTGGGGTTACAAAAGACGTCGGAGCAAGAGCCCTATGCGGCATCTAAATATGCTGCCCCAAGCCATGCCAGTGACTTACATGGCTTGCCACCGGCGTACATTGGCGTTGGTTCTGTTGACCTATTCTTAGATGAAAATAGACACTACGCAGAAAGACTAAATGCCTCAGGCGTTACTACGCAGTTCGAAGTATTTCCTGGAGGGTTTCATGCGTTTGAATTTTATGTGCCAGATGCCGCCATCTCAAGATTGGCAAGAGACACGCACTACAGCGCTATTAAGCGAGGTTTATTCGGCTAGGGATTCTTCATCTTCTTTTTTGGGCGCAACCATACGTCCAAAGAGTATGCCCACTTCAAATAGTAGCCACATGGGGATCGCTAAAAGCGTCTGGGAGATAATATCGGGCGGAGTTAGCAACATTCCGAGAATAAAACACAGAACAAAGACGTAGGGTCTTTTCTTGGCCAAATTATCAGGGTCTACTGCTCCCATCCAAGACAGGATAACCACCGCAATCGGAATTTCAAAACTCAAGCCAAATGCAAAAAACAACTTAAGTACAAAATCAAGATAACTGCGAATGTCCGGCATGACACTGATGCCCTCTGGAACTATGCTGGTGAAAAACATAAATACCAGTGGAAATACCACATAGTAAGCAAAGGCCATTCCACTATAAAAAAGCACAACACTTGAGAAGAATAAGGGTAAAACAATTTTCTTTTCACGTTTATAAAGCCCGGGCGCTAAGAAGGCCCAAGTTTGGTAGAGAATGTAGGGCATAGCTGCAAACACCGACAACACCAATGTCAGTTTAAATGGCGTTAGAAATGGCGATGCAACCTCCGTGGCGATCATACTGAGGTTATCCGGCAGATAAGCTCTTATGGGCTCTGAAATGTATAAATATAGCTCATTACTAAATGAAAATAGCCCTGCAAAAATAACTAGTACTGCCACAACCGATCGCAACACACGGTTTCTGAACTCAATCAGATGTGTCATAAATGGTTGGGTTTCTAAGGTTTCTGATTCAGACATTTTTTTGATCATCAGGGAGAATAGAATGTTGCGTTTGGGCAACATCCTCTAAATGATTTTTGGTTTTCTCAAGATCCCGCATAATTTGTTCGTTATGAAGTTGCCTGCGAATTTCATCGATGCCCACTTCATCTTCGATTTCACTACGTGCAGCAGATAAAAACTGCCTTAGGCGTCCAAACCAAAGACTTATAGTACGAACGGTTTCCGGCAGACGCTCTGGACCCATCACAATAAGAGTGAGCACCGCAACAATAAGTAACTCAGAAAAACCAATGTCAAACATAAATATTACTTAGCCTTATACCAGTTACCCTGACTAGTCTTTTTGTTCATCTTTTTCTGAGTGATGTTCAGCGTTTGCAGATTCGTCAGCGCCTGCATCTTTCTCAGGCTCATGAGATACCGAATCTTTAAAACCTTTTACCGCGCCACCGAGATCTGAACCGATATTGCGTAGTTTTTTAGTGCCGAAAATAAGGGCCACTATGACTAAAACGATTAATAATTCTTGCCATCCAAAACCCATTGCTATTCTCCTGTTTTATTAGTCTGTGTTACGTTGAGCCTTTTCTTCAAGGCCAGATAAACCAAAGCGTCGTTCTAATTCTTCTATTACCGACGTGGCATTTTCACCAAGATGTGACAGCATAACTAGCGAATGAAACCAGAGATCTGCTGTTTCATACACAACTTTATCATTTTCACCGCTATGTTCTGCGTCCTTTGCTGCCAGTATGGTCTCGGCTGATTCTTCGCTGACTTTTTCAAGTATTTTATTGAGTCCTTTGAGGTGAAGACTCGCTACATAGGACTTTTCAGCAGGCATGCTCTTACGCATCTCAATAACATCGCTCAGCTGCTTTAAAACTGAATCATTCATCAGTAAATATCCTTGGGATCTTTAAGTACTTTGTCCACTGTATGCCATTCACCGTCTTTGAACACGCGATAAAAGCATGATTGTCGGCCTGTGTGGCAGGCAATGTCACCGACCTGATTAACCTTCATTATGATTACGTCGCTATCACAGTCGAGTCTTAACTCTACCAGATGTTGAACATGACCTGACTCTTCACCTTTGCGCCATAACTTTTGCCGAGATCGTGACCAGTAAATAGCTCTATTCTCAGTGACAGTGAGCTCTAGAGCTTCCCGGTTCATCCAAGCCATCATTAAAATAACGCCCGTATCAGCATCTTGGGCGATGGCTGGTACTAATCCATCGCTGTTCCAGTTGATGTCGTCGAGGTAACTCATTGTTAAGTGCCAGTAAGTGAAAAGTGTTAATGGCAATTATGGCAGGTGTTGCGGTGTAACTAAAGCTGAGACTAGCGAAGGAGTAGAATTAAAATACCCGTTAATACCAGAGCAATACTTACATCTGCCGACTGATGGAGTATCTCTCCCCATTGGGAAAGGCCTAATGCAACGCCTCCACCCAAGGCACTAAAACCTAGGCCGCTAATTATTCTTTTCCTGAAGGGCACACTTTTATGCTCTGGAACAACCTCACTTGGATGTGCTGGGCCATCAGGCTGCGCTGCTTTTAATGCCTGAAATATCATCGGTGGTATTTGAGGGAAGTGTTCCAACCAATCAGGTGCATAACGCTTAAGTTGATTGAAAATGTTTTTTGGGGAGTAGCGATCCTTAAGCCATTTCTCTAAATAAGGTTGCGCTGTTTGCCAGAGATCTAAGTCAGGGTAAAGCTGTCGACCTAACCCTTCGATATTAAGTAGGGTTTTTTGTAAAAGTACCAAGGAAGGCTGTACTTCCATATCAAATCGTCGTGCTGTTGCAAATAGATCGATGAGCATGTGGCCCAATGAAATTTCGCTAAGCGGTCGTTGGAAAATAGGCTCGCATACGGACCTTATGGCCCCGGTAAAATCATTAATGGAGGTGTCTTTAGGTACCCATCCCGATCGAATATGAAGTTCGGCAACCAAGCGATAATCTCGCTGGAACATGGCCAACAGGTTGCGAGCCATATAGAACTGATCTTCACTCGAAAGTGAGCCCATAATGGCGCAGTCAACAGCAATATAGGTAGGTGACTTGGGCTTACTTGCATCGACAAAAATATTGCCTGGATGCATGTCAGCATGGAAAAAGTTGTGCTCAAATACCTGGGTGAAAAATATCTCTACACCACGTTCTGCCAGCATCTTGAGGTCAACACCCGCCGCTTCCAACTGATCCATGTCTGTAACCGGAATGCCGTAGATTCGCTCCATAACCAGAACATCTTTGTTTGAGTATGGCCAGTGTATCTCTGGGACATGTAGCATTGGTGAAGCTGAAAAATTGTGTCGCAGCAAGGAGGCATTTGCTCCCTCTGATTGCAGGTTGAGCTCTTCGATAATGACAGACTCGTAGTCCTTGACCACTTCCACAGGGTGCAACCGCTGTCCATCCTCGCTGTACTTTAGAAGTAATCGGGCCAAGGTATAAAGTAGGGCAAGGTCCTTGCGGATTGTTTTCTCAATATTTGGCCGCACCGCTTTAACCACCACTTCTTGGCCGTCAGCTAATACTGCCGCATGGACTTGAGCTACAGATGCAGACGCTAGGGGTTCTGGCTCGAAGCTTTGAAATAGATCATCCGTCTTTCCAGCTAAAGCGGTCTCTACATTTTGTTTAAACACCGCAGAGGAAAAGGGTGGCACATTATCTTGCAGTGCGGACAACTCGATACTGATATCTTCAGGAACAAGATCTGGACGGGTTGAGAGCAACTGGCCAAACTTCACAAAGATGGGGCCAAGTTCTTCTAAGGATTTTCTTAATCGCTCTCCACGATCTTCATGGGCAGGGCCAAATAACATGGCTGGCGCCAGCAAAAGGCGAGCCCCTAAAGGTAGCTTATGCTTGTCTAGTAGCAAGTCCAGTCGATATTTACCAACCACTCGGATTATTTTGATTATGCGCCTCAGTCTAATCACGAGTTTAAAGCTCCAGGATCACTGGAAGTTATCTTATGATAGAGGCGTTTTACTCTCGCGGCTAAACGATCTGCATCAGCAGAAAGCTGTCGAATATCTGGAATCATCGCTTCAAATTCATTTTTACTGGGTGTGAGATTAAATTCCTCTTGAGCAACTTCAACCACCCCAGTTGACGCACGGGTAACAATGTCTTTTCTAATCACCGCTGAGTTTCGAATACCCTTGGCTATTAAATGAGCAGGGACATCGCCAATAATTTCTGCTAACGCTCCTTCCCAGTCAATGTCCACATCTCCCATAATCTTATTGAGCTGATGCAGGGTGTCTAAATTACCACTGACGTTAACACCAGTACCCGAAAAAGAGATGGGCTCTTTAGTGTTGACAGCGATAGCTCCCATTGCAATCAATGTTCCATCAATTGTGACAGCGACATCTCCATCCCAATCATCATGCAGTTGAATACCAGTAGCGGTAGGTTCAATAGCGACAGTCAGAGGGGGTAGAGTACTTTCAACTAATAACACCTGGCCTTTTAGTTTGGACAGAGCACGCTTGGACGCCGGATCCTTTGTCAGGGCAGTATTAATCAGGGTTTCTGCACCTTCAAGTGCAGTTCTTTTGAATAGGGACAGCATCGTTAAGGCTTGACTCCACGATGCAGGGCAACAATACCGCCAGTCATATTATGAAAGTCAGTATTGGCAAAACCAGCATCATCTAGCATCTGCAAAAGAGTCCCTTGATCGGGATGCATACGAATGGATTCCGCCAAATATTGGTAGCTATCAGCGTCACCTGCAAATGCCTTACCTAGTTTAGGTAAAACGTTGAATGAATAAGTATCGTAGATTTTGCCCAGTAAAGGATTGACGGGTTTAGAGAACTCCAATATCAATAATCGTCCGCCGGGTTTTAAAACTCGCAACATTGAACGTAACGCCATGTCCTTGTCAGTAACATTACGGAGACCAAAAGCGATAGTGATCACATCAAAAGTATTTTCAGGGAAGGGCAAATGTTGCGCATCTGCTTGAGAGAATTGAACATTGTTAACGATCCCTCGATCCACCAGGCGATCACGGCCCACCTTTAGCATCGAATCATTAATGTCAGCTAATACAACACAGCCTTCTGGGCCAACAATACCGGAGAATTTTGCGGCTAAATCACCAGTACCACCGGCAATATCTAAAACCTTGTGCCCTTTCCGAACGCCAGACATTTCAATCGTCATGCGTTTCCAGAGTCGATGAACACCACCAGACATCAAATCGTTCATGAGATCATAGTTACCTGCCACAGAGTGAAATACATCGGCGACTTTGCCAGCTTTTTCCTCGACATCAACGGTTTTATAACCAAAATGAGTAGTTTTTTCAGACATCTTTATCATAGTGCATTAAAAATTTGGCTGACTATTGTAGCCTTAGTTGAGCGGTTTAGATATGAATGGACGAGGATACTAAAATAAATCATCACCGTATTAATTAGATCAACAGTATCACGTGTTTTGGTAACCCAATTCTAGGTGAGATTAACAACCTGCACTCCGGGTTCGCGGGATTGTCCTGCTTCGTGCAATCTGCCAAGATAGCTTATCCAATTGTCAGTGTAACCTTCGCCCAATTCGTAAAGATAATCCCAAGTAAAAATACCTGAATCATGACCGTCGTTAAAGGTAATTTGAATAGCGTAATTGCCAGCTTGTTGAATACCTTGAATGAGCACTCGGCGCTTACCATACTGAAGAACCTCTTGCCCTTTTCCATGTCCGCGAACTTCAGCGCTAGGAGAAAAAACTCGCAGATACTCAGCGGGGAGTTGGTGTTGTTGATTCTCGGCGTATTTCATCACGAGTACATCTTTAGACTCAGTAACTAAGATACTCTTCGGTATTGGCATGGGTTCTAACCCTTAATTTTTACAATATGAACCTAGTTAGATCCTCATCGCTGGCGAGTTCACCAAGATTCTTCTCTACAAATGCCTTATTAATTGAGATCTTTTCATTTTTTGAACCCAAATCTGACGCATTGTAAGAAATATCTTCAAGCAGGCGCTCTAAAATGGTATGCAGCCGACGAGCTCCAATGTTTTCAGTTCCTTCATTAACCTCAAAAGCAATTTCAGCAATCCGACGGGTACCATCTTTGGTAAAATTGATAGTTAAGCCTTCGGTAGACATAAGTTCACAATATTGCTTGGTCAGTGAGGCTTTTGGTTCAGTTAAAATACGCTCCAGATCACCTACCTCAAGGGCATTGAGTTCTACTCTAATAGGCAATCTACCCTGCAACTCCGGAATTAGATCTGAGGGCTTTGAAAGGTGAAAAGCGCCAGATGCAATAAATAAGATGTGGTCTGTCTTTATCATCCCAAATTTGGTCGAGACAGTGCAGCCTTCTATCAGGGGCAGCAGATCCCGTTGAACACCCTCTCGTGAAACATCGGCACCAGTGGTTTCTCCACGTCGGCATACTTTGTCGATCTCATCAAGAAAGACAATACCGTTTTGCTCGGCAGCCTCTACGGCTGTCGTTTTGATTTCTTCCTCATTAACCAACTTAGCTGCTTCTTCTTCCTTAATATGTTTCAAGGCATCTGCGACAGTAACCTTGCGACTTGCAGTCTTTCCTTGTCCCATATTGCTGAACATGTTCTGCAACTGAGAGGTCATCTCTTCCATTCCAGGAGGAGCCATAATTTCAACGCCCACAGGAGTTTGACTCATCTCAATTTCAATCTCTTTGTCGTTGAGCGCCCCTTCACGCAGTTTTTTGCGAAAAACTTGTCGCGTAGTTGAGCCGGCTTCTTCCTTACCGTCGGCTCCTCTGGCAGGGGGTAAAAGGGCGTCTAAAACACGCTCTTCTGCAGCATCCATTGCTCGCTGCTCTACTTTTAGCATCTCAGTTTCGCGACACTGTTTCACGGAGGTTTCAACCAAATCACGAATAATTGATTCTACGTCTTTCCCAACGTAACCCACCTCAGTAAATTTAGTAGCTTCAACTTTTACAAAAGGAGCATTGGCTAGTTTTGCTAGTCGTCGGGCAATTTCGGTTTTGCCAACACCAGTAGGTCCAATCATAAGGATATTTTTTGGTGTGACTTCATTGCGCATTTCATTATCTAGTTGGGACCGACGCCATCTATTCCTCAACGCGATGGCAACAGCCCGTTTAGCGTCATCTTGTCCAATAATGTGACGATTGAGTTCATGTACGATTTCTCTGGGGGTCATTTGAGACATAATTAAACCTTAGAGTCTAACTCTTCAATAGTTCTATTTTGATTGGTATAGATGCAGATATCGCCGGCAATTTTGAGCCCTTGCTCGACAATTGTCCGTGCATCCAATTCAGTATTTTCCAAAAGCGCGCGAGCGGCAGACTGGGCAAAAGGTCCGCCTGAACCTATTGCTATTAGATCGTCTTCAGGTTGAATGACATCACCGTTACCGGTAATGATTAGGGATGCTTCGCTATCTGCGACTGCAAGCAGGGCCTCCAGTTTGCGCAGCATCCGGTCAGTTCGCCAGTCTTTGGCCAGCTCTACGGCGGCACGGGTTAAATTACCTTGGTGTTGCTCTAATTTTGCTTCAAAACGCTCAAAAAGAGTAAAGGCGTCTGCGGTACCACCTGCAAAACCAGCGATGACTTGGTCGTTGTGTAGACGACGAACTTTGCGTGCGTTACCTTTCATAATGGTGTTGCCCAAGCTGACTTGGCCATCGCCACCAATAACGACTTTACCATTGCGCCTTACTGAAAGAATAGTTGTTCCACGATACTGTTCCAAAGCTAAGCTCCTCTTCTATTTAATCTTTAAGATGGGGCCTATCCTAAGAATATCAACACTCTAACCTTAAATAATCGTAATGTTTAGAAATGCCCCTCTTTCTGTAAATCTTTTATACAAGCAAGAATACTATCTCGCAAGGTGGCTACAATGAAGTCTACTTGAGCACGGTCAATAATTAACGGAGGCGACATCACGTTAAGATTGATGATGGGGCGAACAATGAGACCTCGAGAATCCGCTTGGTTTGATACCCACTTACCAATATCCAAATCCTCTGAAAATAGTTCCTTAGTCTCTTTGTCTTTCACAAACTCAACACAGGCCATCAAACCCACGCCTCTGACATCACCAACGATAGGGAGATCAGTCAATGTTTTCAGCTGCTCTTGAAAGTAGGGACCGAGGTGTTGTACATGAGGCAATAATTGCTCGCGCTCCATGATTTCAATATTTTTGAGCGCCGCAGCACAGGCGACCGGATGGCCAGAATAGGTGTAACCATGGGTAAAGCATCGACCATGCCCTAATTCACTGATGACATCATGAATCGCACTTGAGTAAATTGTTGCTCCCAGCGGTTGATACCCTGATGTTAAGCCCTTGGCTGAACAAATAATGTCGGGCTGAAAATCAAACACTTCCTTGGAGGCAAACCAGTGTCCGAGTCGACCAAAGGCGGTAACGACTTCATCGGACACATACAAAACATCGTACTTTTGACATATTTCCCATGTTCCTCGGTGATAACCCTTAGGCGGCACAATAACGCCACCGGCACCAAAGATGGGCTCGGCAAAAAATGCGGCCACCTTATCAGCACCAATAGATAGAATTTTGTTTTCTAATTCAGCTAATTTTGCAGCGAGAAATTCAGTTTCCGTAACACCTGCCTCCGCCCTATAGAAGTTGGGGCAAGAAATATGATGAATAGTATCTTTAATATAGTCGAATTCTGGGGGGTGATCCCCAGGCTTACCGCCGATAGACATTGCGGCATAGGTAGTACCGTGATAAGAATTTACTCGAGAGATAATATGCTTTTTGTCGTGCTTACCTCGGCAGTTCTGATAGAAATGTATTAACCGATAAGCCGTATCAACAGCAGTAGAGCCACCGCATGATAGGGCGATATGGTTAAGGTCTCCCGGAGCTAAATCTGCTAATTTCGCGGACAGTTGGGCTGCAGGAATATTAGTCATGTCCACAAACGGGCTAGCATAGGCCATGTTGCGCACTTGATCGGCAATAGCCTCTGCCATCTCTTCTCTTCCAAGACCGATATTGGTGCACCAAAGACCACCAACAGCATCTAAATATCGATTACCATCGCTGTCATAGATATAGGCCTCGTGAGCGGCAGCAATGGGCAACGCGCCTTCTTCTGTAAATGCATCAAATACTTGGAAAGGGTGTAGAAAATGATTTTTGTCTTGCTGATTAATTATGTCAGTATCAAATTGATCAAAATAGGACTGATCATGTGATGAGAACTTATTGTCACTCATGAGGAAAATTTCCTAGTAGTAAGCCAACGGATAATCAACAGATTAACGCCTATGACAATTTAACCCTTATACCCTAATGGTGTTAGCAACACTATGGAGCCTGATTTTCTCCTTGAAATAGATTGGAAAATTGACCGATAAAGCACCCTACATAGACCAAAAAAGAGTCCTTCTATGACCGTATTAGAGTCTGTCTTAGCCAAAAATGTGAACTATACTGCTACAGAGAGTTCAAGACTCGCGATGATAATAACAAAAACAGTAATCGGAGGGTTTTAATGACTGACCCAACAAGCTTAAATAGAGCTGCCAGAGACCATGCAAAACAGTTAACCGGGCGGGTAGCTT
>Ga0207964_1000024_pt1 | contig 68678 bp, 61 predicted proteins | sample Knorr_S23_td_250_FD_185608 | JGI IMG/M metagenome (GOLD analysis project Ga0207964, IMG submission 185608) | Marine microbial communities from Southern Atlantic Ocean transect - Knorr_S23_td_250_ad_251m_LV_A (SPAdes) (version 2) | ecosystem: Environmental > Aquatic > Marine > Oceanic | place...
CCAAGGCCAACACTCCAAATAAGGGTAAATAATTTACAATTAATTCCATTTTTATTTTAATTTAAATAATTAAGTTTTAGGCGCCAAAAATAGTAAAATATACGCTATAAAAAAATCAATCTTTCGTTTAAATCTTTTGTTGGGTATCTCAAAAGTTTTTTACAACGACGATTGATCATATTCTACCTTTTTCTAAACCCTTAAAAATAGCTTCCAAAACATCAGATACCACAAAAAAACCTCCTCTAAAAAAGAGAAGGTTTTAATTAAACAAAATAGGTTTTTTATATTATTTCAAATACAAAACTTCTTTAACCTCTTTTATAACGTCTGTGTAATTTGGTAACCATTCTGCCAACAAAACTGAAGAGTAAGGCGCCGGAGTATCTGCCGTATTAATTCGTTTAATAGGTGCATCTAAATGATCAAATGCTTTCTCTTGAATTTGATAAGTGATTTCTGTAGAAATATTTCCATACGGCCAAGCTTCTTCTAAAATCACCAACCTATTCGTTTTTTTAACAGAGGTAATAATTGAATCAATATCTAAGGGACGAATTGTTCTTAGATCGATAATCTCAATTGAAATTCCTTCTTTTTCTAAAATTTCTGCAGCTTTATAAGCTTCTTTAATAATTTTACCAAAAGAAACCACCGTAACATCTGTACCCGATCTTTTTACATCTGCAACTCCCAAAGGAATGATATATTCTCCTTCTGGCACTTCACCTTTATCACCATACATCTGTTCTGACTCCATAAAAATAACAGGGTCATCATCACGTATTGCGGCTTTTAACAAACCTTTTGCATCAGATGGGTTAGAAGGCACTACTACTTTCAAACCAGGGGTATTAGCAAACCAATTTTCAAAGGCCTGTGAATGAGTGGCCCCTAACTGTCCTCCCGAAGCTGTAGGTCCTCTAAAGACAATCGGACAAGGAAACTGACCTCCAGACATTTGTCTAATTTTTGCAGCGTTATTAATGATTTGATCAATCCCAACCAAGGCAAAATTAAAGGTCATATATTCTACAATAGGTCGATTACCTGTCATTGTAGAACCCACTGCAATTCCTCCAAAACCTAACTCAGCAATGGGGGCGTCAATGATACGCTTCTCTCCAAATTCGTCTAACATCCCTTTAGAAGCCTTATAAGCCCCATTATATTCTGCAACCTCTTCTCCTATCAAATACACGCTTTCATCTAAACGCATTTCTTCACTCATAGCCTCACAAATTGCTTCTCTAAACTGTAATATTTTCATTCTCGTTCTATTTTTATAGACCACAAAAGTAAGGATTTTCATTGCATTTACAGACATCCGTTTACAAAAAAAACAAAAAAATTAATGAGTGATGCAAGAGTATCAGAAATAATTAGATCAATCAACTTCGCCTAATAATCTATTTAAATACAAACAGATTAAAAGACTAAAAATAAGTTACTAATGGAGTGATCATTGAATTACAGCATTTTTCGTTGAAATCAAAAAATTATTGCTATATTCGTACTATGATTTTTTCTAAAATAAGTGCATTTTTAAAACCTTCCCCTTTCGCTTGTACGTTCATAATTTTTTAAAGAATCTTGTTATTGAAAAAAGAATCCATAACAGACTTATTAGCTATGAAAACATTAGTGCATGTTAATCACGTCCCAAATACAAAATCAAAAATAAATTTGTTATGCATGCATAATTTTTAAAAAAATCATTATTTTTGATAAACGAAAAAAAAACAACCCATAACAAATCTTACACCTATGAAAATATTAGTTTGCATTAGTCATGTTCCAGACACAACCTCAAAAATAAATTTTACTAACAATGAAACTGAATTTGACAATAATGGCGTACAATATATAATTAATCCATACGATGAGTTTGCACTGACTCGTGCTATTTGGTTCAAAGAAAAACAAGGGGCTTCTATTACCGTGATAACAGTAGGAAACGCAAGCACAGAAACCTCTTTAAGAAAATGTTTAGCGATTGGTGCAGATGCCGCAATCAGAATAAACTCAGAAGCCCCTGACGGATTCTATGTTGCAAAACAACTAGCAGCAACTATAAAAAACGAAAACTTTGATCTGATCTTAACAGGCAGAGAATCGATCGATTACAATGGCGCTATGGTGCCTGGTATGCTAGCAACCCTTTTAGATTATAACTTTGTAAATGCCTGTATAGGTCTTGAAATTGAAAATGACACCGCTCACATATCAAAAGAAATTGATGGAGGAACCCAAAATTTGACTTCGGAATTGCCTTTACTAATTGCTGGTCAAAAAGGCTTGGTAGAAGAAAAAGATCTTAAAATTCCAAATATGCGTGGCATTATGATGGCTCGTAAAAAACCACTAAGTATTGTAGAACCTATTGATTTTGAGGCAACAACCCATTCTAAAAGTTTTGAAAAACCTCCAAAAAAATCTGCTTGTAAGCTAATAGATGCATCAGATATTGATGAATTGATCAATTTGCTACACAAAGAAGCACAAGTAATTTAAACAACCTTAATGATTAATAATTAAAATAATAACTCATAATAAACAAACATGTCTGTACTTGTATTTGCCGAATCATCAGAAGGAGTCTATAAAAAAATTGTTTTAGAAGCAGTCTCTTATGGAAAAAAAATAGCTGATCAATTAGATACCGAACTGGTTGCTTTAACCATTAATGCTAATAACTCAGAAGAATTGGCCGATTATGGCGCTCAAAAGATTATTAAAATAAGTAATAACAAGCTTGAAACATTTAACGCCAAAATATATGCCTCTGTAATAAAGCAAGTTGCTTTAAAAGAAAATGCCTCGGTTGTCGTGGTAGATTCTAGTGCTAACGGCCTCTATCTTGCGCCTATTTTGGCTGTGAATTTAGACGCTGGTCTTGCTTCAAACACCGTAGATATTCCAAATTCTATTGATCCCTTTGTCGTAAAAAGAAAAGCATTCTCAAACAAAGCATTTAACCATACAGAAATTAACACGCCAATTAAAGTTATAGGTTTAGCAAAAAATTCTTTTGGAATTTTCAAAAATACTAGTACTGCGACTCAGGAGGACTTCCAGCCTGAAATTATCAATTCTAACATAACATCTGTCTCTATTGCAAAGGCAACTGGAAAAGTAGCTATTGCAGACGCTGACATTGTTGTTTCCGGAGGTAGAGGATTAAAAGGACCTAAAAATTGGAATATGATTGAGGAATTGGCTGATGTACTAGGTGCTGCAACGGCTTGTTCCAAACCAGTATCTGATTTAGGATGGAGACCTCATTCAGAACACGTAGGGCAAACAGGAAAACCCGTGGCATCTAATCTATACATTGCTATTGGAATATCTGGAGCTATTCAACATCTTGCAGGAATCAACGCATCCAAAGTAAAGGTAGTTATCAATACAGATCCTGAAGCACCTTTTTTTAAAGCCGCAGATTATGGAATTGTAGGAGACGCTTTTGAGGTCGTTCCTGAATTAACTAAAAAGTTAAAGGAATTTAAAACTAAAAATTTATAATTTTTATTAAATTGCACTCTCATAGATTGCCTACCATCAAAAGCCTTAAGTTTTTTTGGTCCATAAGCATTCCTAATAAATATTTTTATCCCATGAGATTATGAATTTAATTCAACTGGACATTAAGGGGATTTCATATAGCCAAACACAAAGTGGCGCTTATGCATTGGTATTAACAGAAGTGAACGGCAATAGAACACTTCCTATCATCATTGGAGCTTTTGAAGCGCAATCAATCGCAATTTCCCTAGAGAAAGAAATTAAACCTCCAAGACCTTTAACCCATGATTTATTTAAATCTTTTGCTGAACAATTTGAAATTACTGTTCTTAAAGTAATTATTCACAAATTAGTTGATGGCGTATTTTTTTCTAGCCTACTTTGTAAAAAAGATGGTATCGAGAAGACTATCGATACCAGAACATCAGATGCTATTGCAATAGCCACTCGATTTAACGCCCCTATATACACCTACGAAACTATTTTAGAAAAAGCAGGCGTTTATTTAAAATTAAATACTGAAGAATTGATTTCTGATACTGAAGAAATAGATGAAATTCTCAATGAAACCATTGATAGCAGTAAAAAAAATACACTTTCCAAAATTAGTTTAAAGGAATTAAACAAAAAACTAAAAATGGCCATAGAACAAGAAGATTACAAAACTGCTATTAAAATTCGTGATGAAATAAACAAACGTCAATAACATCTTACCAATCGTATTCGTAAATCTAAATTCTAAATAATAAAATACCCACGCTCCTTTCTTCTTAACTTACTGAACTGTTAATTACTTTTCTAAAAATAAGCAATGATTCACTCAATAAAAAACTTGCTTTTATTACTTTTGTAAAAGGAGGTTTTTTTACAAAATCCCTAAGTTTTCAGAAAAACAACTTGTAATGAAGCAATATTTAGATCTCATAAGACATATTAAAGAAAATGGTGTTTTTAAAGAGGACAGAACTGGAACAGGCACGAAAAGTGTTTTTGGTTACCAGATGCGTTTTGATTTAGCTGACGGTTTTCCAATGGTAACTACTAAAAAATTACACCTAAAATCAATCATTCACGAGCTACTTTGGTTTTTAAAGGGGGAAACAAATATTTCCTACCTAAAAGAAAACAAGGTAAAAATATGGGATGCTTGGGCAAATGAAAATGGTGATTTAGGCCCTGTATATGGACATCAGTGGCGCAGTTGGAATAGTGAAAACATTGACCAAATTGCAGAATTGATTGAAACCTTGAAAACAAACCCTAACAGTAGACGAATGCTCGTCTCTGCTTGGAACCCATCTGTTTTGCCAGATACTTCGGTCTCTTTTGCGGAAAATGTAGCCAATAACAAAGCAGCTTTGCCTCCTTGTCATGCTTTCTTTCAATTTTATGTTGCAGAAGGTAAACTCTCCTGTCAATTGTACCAACGCAGTGCAGATACTTTTTTAGGGGTTCCTTTTAACATTGCATCTTATGCCTTATTAACTATGATGATTGCTCAAGTAGTTGGTCTAAAAGTTGGTGATTTTATACACACCTTCGGAGATGCACATATTTACACGAACCACTTTGAGCAAATAGAGGAGCAACTATCAAGAGATACACGTGCCTTACCAACGATGAAAATCAACCCAAATGTCACCTCTATTTTTGATTTCACCTATGATGATTTCACCTTGGAAGGCTATGACCCACATCCTGTAATTCGCGGAGCTGTTTCTGTTTAAAATCAGACTAAAATATGACTACTATCATCGCTGCCATTGCAAATAACAACGCCCTAGGTAAAAACAACCAACTTATCTGGCACTTACCTTCAGATTTAATTCGATTTCAAAAAAGAACAACGGGACATTGTATTATTATGGGCCGTAAAACCTACGAATCTATTGGCAAGCCCCTACCTAACAGAATTACAATAATCATTACTAGAAACTCAAATTACAAAGCCAAAGGCTGTATTATAGCAAACTCATTAAGAAAAGCACTTGAACTGGCAAAAAATGACACGAACCCTTTTGTTATAGGCGGTGCTCAAATTTACGAAGAAGCCATTAAAATAGCAGATCAACTAGATATTACAGAAGTACATCACGAATTTGATGCAGACGTATTTTTTCCTGTAATTGATAAAAATATCTGGAAAGAAGTTAGCAGGGAAGATTTTAAATCAGATAACAAAAACCCTTACAATTACAGCTTTGTAAGCTATCAAAGAAGATAAGATCTATTCTTAAAAAAGAGACAAAAAAAGGGGCTATCCAACGATAACCCCTTTTCTTAACTAAACTTAAACCAAATGTTTTGAAAATAATTTCTGTAAAGTAATTGTCTAAACTCGAGGAGTTAACCAGACCCCCATTGTTATAATGACAATTTGAAATTACTATCAAACTTAATAACACTGCAAATATATGTGCAAATCCTAGATAAAAGCGCAACATTATTACCCAATACATATACTATATTAACTGTTAAATTAATGTTATCGAATAATTAAGACAATATAACATATTTAAAAGCTCTTTTTTTTTATCTTTGAATAATCTTTAGAAAGACCTAAAATGCTAACAAACAAACCAAGACTAAAAAAAATTGACCCAGATTTTGGAAGTTCGTTTCTTATCAGACAATACAAAGAATCTGTAAAGGACCGTTTCCCGTTTTGGCATTTTCATCCTGAATTAGAATTGGCTTATGTCAATAATGGGGGTGGAAAAAGACATATCGGAAATCACATATCCTATTTTAAAAGCAGTCAATTAATCCTTATCGGTTCCAATCTACCCCATATGGGATATACAGATAGACTAACGACCAATGGTTCTGAAACAATTATTCAAATGAAGCCTGATTTTTTAGGTGCTGGTTTCTTTGATTTACCCGAAACTCGTGCCATTCAACAACTTTTTGAAAGAGCCAAAATGGGAATCGTTTTTCATATAGAGACCAAAAGAAAAATCGGTCCAAAAATTGATAACTTAATTAACAAAAGAGGTTTAGACAGACTAATCTCATTTGTGAGAATATTAAAAAACCTTGCTCTTACAGAAGATTACACCATCTTAAACGCTCAAGATTTTAGCGTTGAAATTTACCAACAAGACAATGACCGAATCGATAAAATCTTTAAATACATTACAAAACATTTTCAAGATCATATCAGTCTTGATGAAATATCAGACAACGTTAACATGACCCCTCCATCTTTTTGCAGATATTTAAAAAAAGTTACGGGTAAAACATTTACAAGCTTAGTCAATGAGTACAGAATTGTACACGCCTCCAAAATGCTTTCAGAGAAACCGACAAGTATTACCGATATATGTTATGAAAGCGGTTTTAATAATTTTTCTCATTTTAACAAACTATTTAAGAAAACCACCGGGAAAAGTCCTTCGAATTTTCGCAATGAAATGAAACGACTTGTTACCTAAAGATTAAGAATATCAAAAAATCAAGCCCTCTTTACAATCGCTTTATTAATTTTTTTAATCAAACTCGGACCTTCGTAAACAAAACCTGTATAAAGCTGAACTAAAGAGGCTCCTGCATCTATTTTTTCAAGTGCATCTGCCGCCGAGTGAATTCCGCCAACTCCTATAATGGGAAATGCCTTATTTGACTTTTCTGATAAGTACCGAATGGTTTCAGTACTTCTTTTTCTTATCGGTTTTCCACTAAGCCCTCCATTACCAATACGATCTAATTCTTCTCTTGAAATCTTCAAGTCATCTCTATAAACAGATGTGTTGGAAGCAATTACACCATCAATTTTAGTCTCTGCTACCAATTCAATAATTTCATCTAACTGTTGTGTATTCAAATCTGGAGCAATTTTTAACAGAATAGGTCTTCTAACTGATTGTAAATGATTTAATTCTTGAACAGCAACAATCAATTCTAATAAGAAGTCTTTATCTTGAAGTTTTGCGTGACTACCAACATTTGGACAACTGACATTCAAAACAAAATAATCTACATAAGGGTGTAATTCTTTAAAGGCAAGACAGTAATCTTCGGTATATTGTTCTAAAGCTGTCTCTGTATTTTTTCCAATATTACCTCCTATTAAAACCTTTCCTTTATTCTTTTTTAATTGTTTAATTGCTGCTGCTACCCCTGCATTATTAAAACCCATTCTATTAATAATCCCACCATCATCTTTTAAACGAAATAAACGCTTCTTTTGATTTCCTAATTGAGCCTTAGGAGTAAGTGTACCTATTTCTATAAAACCAAAACCCAAATTTGCCAACTCATTGTATAAAATAGCATTTTTATCAAATCCTGCAGCTAAACCAACTGGATTTTTGAATGTTAGTCCAAAGAGTTTTCTTTCTAACTTTGCGTTCTTAACTTGAAAGAGCAAACGGAACAAAGCAGCTACCCCAGGAATTTTAAAGGCATTTTTAAGTGCCGAAAAAGTAACATAGTGTACCTTTTCAGGATCAAATTTAAAAAGAATCGGACGTATGAAGGTTTTATACATATAGTGTCTTATAGAATCGTATTCAAAACTATACAAAAAGAGACCAAATTTACAAAAAAAGCTGAAATCAATACTACCTTAAAACAGCTGCTAAATTCTTTTCAAAAGTGACTTGTAATTTATGCATGATTTTATCGATTCGCTTGTCGTTTAACGTTTTTTCTTGATCTTGAATTAAAAAACTAACTGCGTATGATTTTTTGTTCTCTGGTAGTTTACTGCCTTGGTACACATCAAACAAATCAACTTCTTTTAATAATTTCGGCTCAGATTGAAAAGCTAAATTATAAATTTCATCAAAGCTTACATCGCTATCTAGTAATAGAGATAGATCTCTTTTTACCGCAGGAAATCTTGGAAGGCTTGCAACTTTAAACAATTTATTTGTATTAGTCTTTAATACATTATCCCAATTAAAATCTACATAGATCACTTCTTGTTTAATTCCAAAGTCTTTTAAAACCGTGTTTTTTAACAGACCCATTTCAGCCAACTTTACTTTTCCTGATTTTAATAGAATTCCTTCAGAAAACAAATCATTCTTTGTAGGTTTAATTTGAAATTCAGGAATTCCCAAGCGCTGTAATAAAACACTAACAATTCCCTTCACATAAAAGAAATCAACTGTTTTATTTACTTTGGTCCATGTACTGGCATTCCTATTTCCTGATACAAATAAAGCTAAATGTTTTTGCTCTTCATAACTGTCGCCAAATTTGTGATACGTTTTTCCAAATTCAAATAGATGTAAAGAGGCATTTTTTCTATTAATATTATAAGAAATTGACTCTAAACCACTAAATACCAATGATTGACGCATAACAGCTAAGTCGTTACTCAAAGGATTTAAAATAGCCACATTGTTCTGGTCATTTAGTTGTTTTGAATAGCCTGTATAACTGGACCTTGTCAACGAATTTGACATAATTTCATAAAAACCTAAATCTTTCAATTGATTCGCCAGCACATTTTCAACTTTAAAACCATTGTTATTAGAGAATGAAATAGAGCTGTTCAATTTATGTGAAAACTCAATCTTGTTATAACCGTACACTCTTAAAATTTCCTCTATTAAATCTGCTTCTCTTTGAACATCAACCCTATAAGAAGGAACTGTTAAGCCAAGCCCTCCTTCTGTTTCACTGTTAATCTTAATCTCTAAAGAGGCTAGAATGTTTTTAATCGTCTCATTTGGTAATTTTTCGCCTATTAATCTCGCCACATTCTTATAAGACAAAACCAACTCAAAATCTTCAACCCTTTTAGGATACAAATCAATGACATCTGACGCTATTTTCCCTCCTGCAATATCTCTAATTAACAAAGCTGCCCTTCGCAAAGCATATTTTGTAAAATTTGGATCCACACCTCTTTCAAAACGAAAAGAAGCATCGGTATTTAAAGCATGTCTCTTGGCTGATTTACGAACAGATACAGAATCAAAATAAGCACTCTCTAAAAAAATAGACGTGGTATTTTCAGAAACTCCCGAAGTTTCTTCACCAAAAATTCCTGCTATACACATTGGGTTTAAATCAGCATCACAAATCATCAAGTCTTCAGAATGCAAAATTCTCTCTACACCATCCAAGCCTGTAAACTTTGTCCCCGAAGGAAGTGTTTGTACCTTTATTTTATTTCCATTTACCTTTTCTGCATCAAATGCATGAAGAGGTTGTCCTAACTCGTGAAGCACATAATTGGTAATATCGACAATATTATTAACTGGAGACAATCCAATCGCTTTTAGCTTCGTTTGGATCCACTGAGGAGAGGTTTCTACCTTTACATCAGTAATTGTTAAACCACAATAACGTGGAACCAATTCTTGATCGTCAATTTCTATATCAAATTTAAGGGTTCGCTTATCTACGTGAAAGTCACTAACAGAAGGTGTAATCAATTCAAGTTGCATTCTTTCTTGTTGTAACAAACCAGCTCTTAAATCACGTGCAACTCCGTAATGACTCATGGCATCTGCCCTATTTGGCGTAAGCCCTATTTCAAAGATACGATCACTATCAATATTAAAAATCGTTGCTACAGGAGTACCTGGTGTTAAAGAATTCTCCAAAACAAGAATTCCTTCGTGACCATCTCCAAGACCCAATTCATCTTCGGCACAAATCATCCCAGAACTGATTTCTCCTCTAATTTTCCCCTTTTTAATTTTGATAGCATCTCCTTTATCATCGTATAAAACAGTTCCAATAGTCGCTACAGGAACCTTTTGACCTTTAGCAACATTGGAAGCTCCACAAACAATTTGAAGAGGTGTATTAATCCCTATATCAACAGTAGTAATTTTTAATTTATCCGCATTTGGATGTTTTTCACAACTGAGAACTTCTCCAACAACAACTCCCTCTAAACTTCCCTTAATCAATTCAACAACTTCAATTCCCTCAACTTCTAAACCTAAATCTGTTAGTAAAGTACCTATTTTTTCTGCCTCCCAATCAATTTTTAAAAATTGCTTCAACCAGTTGTATGATATTTTCATTCTCTCTCTATAAGATATTAATTGCAGGGGGTAAATATACACATTCCACGCTAGAAATAATATGATCTACTTGTTTAATTCGAAATCAAAATAACTATTGAATTCTAAACAAATGATAAAAAATCTTTTAACAATTTTCTAATCTAGAGACAAAAGGTGTTCTATAACGTCTCCTACAAAATAAGCAACAAAAGCGGCAGTCATTCCTAGCAAAACTGTAAAAAATGAGCTAGCGAATTTATTTTTTTGGTTAAAGGCCCCTTTTAAGTAACCAATAAACCCAAAAGAGAACAAGGTCAATGAAGAGGACCAAGCCAATAAATTTACATTTAATTCAACAATAAAATCTGCTACATAAATAAGCAATGGTACAAAACCTAGCACAACAAATGAAATAAAGGTGACCAAACCAATTGTGAAAGGCGATCTGGTTTCTTCAATCATTTCTAACTCTTCCTTCATCATAACATCTACCCACCTATCTTTGTCTGAAACAATAACCTCCACCACTTGTTCTAACAGTGCTCCCTCAAATCCTTTAGCGCTGTATATCTCACGTATTTCATCTTTCTCTTTTTCTGGAAGGTTTTCTATTTCCCAATACTCAATTTGCTTGTGTTTATGATAATTATCTTTATCAGACTTGGCTGCTAAATACGCCCCTATAGACATCGCGAAACCATCTGCAAACAGATTAGCAAAACCTAAAATTACAATTACGTATGAATCTAATCCTGCTCCAACGGCACCTGCTACAACAGCAAATGTAGTAACACTACCATCAATACCTCCATATACAAATTCTCCTAAATATCTTTGAAAGCGTTCTAAAAACGAATTGCTCGTGCCATGTACCTCTATTTCAGTAATATCTTTCACAATATTTCTATTTATTTACCCTATTTATCAACCAAGACCCACTCTCCTTTTTCTATCAAAGAAACGGCTTGTTTATATTTAAGTTCTTTATTTTCTCCAGTCACAATATTTTTAATAGCAACTCGCTCGTTTCTTCCTATTTTTCGTTCTTCCCTAACAATCGTTTCCCTAACTTGATGCTGTGGTGAAGAAGATGAATGTGACGATTCACTCATATTTTTAACCTCTTCTTTACTCAACTGTAATTTTTCCCTTTTTTGTTCACGTGCCTCGGAAATCTGATTGGTTGTTTGACTTGGCAACTCCCCTTTAAACAAAAATGACAAAACCTCTCTATTCACTTTATCAAGCATGTTTTTAAATAATTCAAAAGCTTCAAACTTATAAATTAACAAAGGGTCTTTTTGTTCATACGAAGCATTTTGAACCGATTGTTTTAATTCGTCCATTTTTCGCAAATGATCTTTCCAAGTCTCGTCTATAATAGCCAAGGCAATATTCTTTTCAAAATCATTAATTAAGTTTTTACCTTCAGACTCGTAAGCTTCCTTAAGATTTGTAACTACTTGTAATGTTTTAATACCATCCGTAAACGGAACGACAATTCGCTCGTATTTATCAGCTTCATTTTCAAATACATTTTTAATTACAGGGAATGCCATTTGGGCATTTCTAATGACCTTTTCTTTATAATGAGCAAAAACACAATCATAAAGCTTATCTATCAATTCGCTTTCAGGAAAAGTTCTAAATTCTTCATCAGTAAATGGAGAAACCATAGAAGAAAAACGAATCAATTCAAATTCAAAATTAGCATAATTATCTGAAACTTTATTCTCAGAAATGATTGCTGAGCAAGTATCATAGATCATATTTACAATATCAATTTGCAAACGCTTTCCATCCAAGGCGTTTCGACGACGCTTATACACAACTTCTCGCTGTGCATTCATGATATCATCATACTCTAGCAAACGTTTTCTGATGCCAAAATTATTTTCCTCTACCTTTTTCTGAGCGCGCTCAATTGATTTTGTAATCATTGAATGTTGAATTACTTCCCCCTCTTTTAAGCCCATTCTATCCATCATCTTTGCAATTCTATCAGAACCAAAGATACGCATCAAATGATCTTCTAAAGAAACATAAAACTGTGAAGAACCTACATCTCCTTGACGTCCTGCCCTTCCTCTTAACTGCCTATCTACTCTACGGGAATCGTGTCTTTCCGTTCCAATAATTGCCAAGCCTCCTGACGCTTTTACTTTATCAGACAATTTGATATCTGTACCACGTCCTGCCATATTAGTAGCAATGGTCACCATTCCTGAATTACCAGCATCTGCAACAATTTCTGCTTCTTTTTTATGCAACTTCGCATTCAAAACATTATGTGTTATCTTTCTAATTGTGAGCATCCTCGATAAAAGCTCTGAAATTTCAACTGATGTTGTTCCAACAAGTACAGGGCGCCCTTGCGCCACCAATTGAACAATTTCATCAATAACAGCATTATATTTTTCACGAGTTGTCTTATACACCAAATCTTCTTTGTCGTCTCGGGCCAAATCTCTATTCGTTGGAATTTCAACAACATCCAATTTGTATATTTCCCAAAACTCACCTTCTTCAGTAATCGCAGTACCTGTCATTCCTGCTAACTTCCGGTACATCCTAAAATAATTTTGCAGGGTAACTGTTGCGAAAGTCTGGGTGGCTGCCTCAATCTTAACGTTTTCTTTGGCTTCAATTGCCTGATGTAAACCATCTGAATAACGACGACCATCCATGATACGCCCCGTTTGTTCATCTACAATTTTAACTTTATTATCTATAACAACATATTCCTTGTCTTTTTCGAACAAAGTATAGGCCTTTAAAAGCTGATTTAAAGTGTGAATGCGTTCACTTTTAATACCAAAGTCTTTGTAGAGATCCGATTTTAAAGCTACTTTTTCTTCTGCCGATTTTTCACTTGCATCAATCTTGCCAATTTTAACTCCGATATCAGGCAACAAGAAAAAATCTTCCTCTGTATCTCCAGATAAATAAGCAATTCCTTTATCTGTCAATTCAATAGAATTGTTTTTCTCGTCAATAACAAAATACAATTCCTTGTCAATTTTAGGCATTTCTTTATTGTTATCTGCCATATAAGTGTTTTCAGTCTTCTGAAGCAATTGTTTTACACCTTCTTGACTTAAAAACTTAATCAGGGCTTTATTTTTTGGCAAGCCCCTATATACCCTTAGCAACAAAATACCTCCTTCTTCCGTATTTCCTTCTGTAATTAATTTTTTAGCTTGTGCCAATACACCTACAAGATATTGTCGTTGAATTTTTTCTATGGATGCCACCTTGGGTCTTAACTCATTAAATTCATGACGATCACCTTCTGGAACGGCACCAGAGATAATCAAAGGGGTTCTAGCATCGTCGATTAAAACAGAATCTACCTCATCTACTATAGCAAAATTTGGAGTCCTTTGCACCAAATCTTTTTGAGAATGCGCCATGTTATCCCTCAAATAATCAAAGCCAAATTCATTGTTTGTTCCGTAGGTAATATCTGAATTATACGCCTTTCTTCTCTCCTCAGAATTGGGCTGATGATGATCAATACAATCTACACTCAATCCGTGAAATTCCCATATGGGTCCCATCCAAGCAGCATCTCTTTTTGCCAAGTAATCATTTACTGTTACCACATGAACTCCTTTTCCTGTAAGTGCATTGAGATAAATTGGAAGGGTTGCAACCAATGTTTTTCCTTCTCCAGTCATCATCTCGGCAATCTTACCTTTGTGCAATACAGAACCCCCTATTAATTGTACATCATAATGAATCATATCCCAAGTCACAGGGGTTCCCGAAGCGTCCCAAGAGTTCTTCCAAATAGCCTGATCTCCTTCAAGTGTAATATATTCTTTAACTCCTGACAATTCTCTATCAAAAGTACTTGCACTCACTGAAATAGACGAATTTTCAGTAAAACGTTTCGCTGTTTCCTTTACCACAGCGAATGCCTCTGGCATGATGGTCTCCAAAACGGCTTCAGAAGCCTCATATGCTTTTGTATTTAAAGCATCTACTTCATTGTAAATTTGTTCTTTTCTATCAATATGAGCAGAGGCTACTTCAGTTTCTAAAACCGCAATTTGATCATCAAAAGATCTCATCGCATCGGTAATCTGTTCTTTAAATCTTGTGGTTTTCAATCGTAAATCATCGTTAGACAAAGCATTCATTTCACTTTCAAAAGCGTGAACTTTTGCTATAATAGGCTGTAATAACTTTAAATCTTTTTTCTGTTTATCTCCGATAAAAATTTTAAAAACAGCATTTAATACACTCATGATTTATTTATTTATGTCTATTTACAAAAAATTTATACGCCTTTAAAATCGTATATTTTTTCATACCTCAAATTCCAAACTTCATCAAGCAATTCTTGTTACTTATGTAAATTTTAAACACACAATATCCTGTCTAAAATTTTTTATTCAAAAATACACAAAAAAAAAGCCTCCATAGAGACTTTTCCGAATTTTAAATTGTTTTGTTTAATACTCATCTTCATCCCAGAAATAATCTTCGTCAGTAGGATAATCTGGCCATATTTCAATAATCGAATCATAGGCATCTCCTTCATCTTCCATACTTTGAAGATTTTCTACAATTTCAAGAGGCGCCCCTGTTCTAATAGCGTAATCTATTAATTCATCTTTCGTCGCTGGCCAAGGTGCGTCTGCCAAATACGAAGCCAATTCTAAAGTCCAGTACATTCTTTAAAAAAAATTTGTTTTTTGCAAAAGTAATTTTTTTCCTCACAAAGTCAAGTATTTTTTTATGTTTTTATAAAATTAAAACCTTCGATCCTTATTTCTATGGAATCCACTTAGTTTCAGTGACATGATTGTCTTTTGCAAACTTTCTCGCCAATGTAAAAAGATAATCCGAAAGTCGATTTAAATAAATTAAGATAGTTGGATTTATTTCTGTCGTTTTTTGAAGTCTTACAATTAAGCGCTCTGCCCTTCTACAAACGCATCGAGCTATATGACAATAAGAAATTGTAGGATGTCCTCCTGGCAATATAAAATGAGTCATTGGTGAAAGATTCGCAGTCATTTGATCTATTTCTTTTTCTAAATAAGACACCATATTTGATGATATATGTTGTGAATCAGCATTGTATTCTCCTGACTTATCTTTTTCTTGAATTGTAGCCAACTCAGCTCCCATAACAAATAATTCCTTTTGAATTTTTACCAAGGATTTAAAACTGTGTGCCGCTATTTTTTGATCCCTCACCAAACCTATAAACGAATTTAATTCGTCAATCGTGCCATGAAATTCTATCCGTAAATCGTCCTTAGAAACCCTGGACCCATCATAGAGTCCTGTCATTCCATGATCCCCTGTTTTAGTATATATTTTCATGTGCTAATCATTTAATTATTAATTAGATTCTAATTGTAAAATGTTCTTTTTCCTGTTCTTTCCTAAAAAACACCAAACCACAATAAAAAGTATCAATCGTTACCTTTACCCTTGGTGCTGATTTCATTTCTTCCCAAGCGGACCAACAATCTGGGTTTGCATGAATATTTTTAACAACAAAAACGGTTTCATTATGAATAGATGCTATCGCTTGATAAAAGTACTGTAATAAATGATTTTTTGAAAAAAAATTATTAAAACATATTAAATCGTATTGATAATTCTTACCTGTTTTAGATAAAATATCAGAAAAATTATCTTCAAGGGTCGTTATTGAAGCATCTGGTGAGGCCATAGCTATACATGAGTTTTCAGCTCCCAAAGGAGTCCCTATTTGCAAAATTTTTTGAAACTTTTTATAACGAACTAAGTTCATTAACAAAAGTAATTGTTTACGAGAAATAAAGCCGATGTTCACAGGTGTCTTTTTGAATAGATCGAGATGTTTTATCAAATCTTTGTCCGTTTTCTTATAAAAACACTTGGTCAATAAATCAAAAACAAATGGAGAATGAACGCCGTGCTCATTGGTTGATCTTAGCAAGAATCGTAAATAACTTTTTATCTTATACCAACCAAAAAACAAACTACTCAACTGATATTTGACCATATATTACTGTTTTTAGAAATTTGAAAATACGTTGTTGCAATCAGACTGTTCTTCGACATTTCTAGAGATGGGTCTTCCTCTAGTACTGCCAAAGCAGTTTGTCTTGCTAGTACCAATAACTTTTGATCTTTTACCAAATCGGCAATCTTTAATTGCAATACCCCACTTTGTTGGGTACCCATCAGATTTCCTGGACCTCTTAATTTCAAATCAACCTCAGCAATTTCAAAACCATCTGAAGTATCGACCATGGTTTGCATTCTAATTTTTGCATCGCCAGACAATTGAAATCCAGACATTAAAATACAGTAACTTTGATCAGCGCCTCTTCCTACCCTACCTCGCAACTGATGTAACTGAGAAAGACCAAAACGTTCTGCACTTTCTATAAGCATTACACTCGCATTAGGAATATTAACCCCTACTTCAATAACCGTAGTTGCTACCATAATTTGAGTTTCTCCCTTAACAAATCGATTCATTTCAAATTCTTTGTCTTGGGCCCTCATTTTGCCGTGTACAATACTTATCTGAAATTCAGGCTTAGGAAAGTATCTTGAAATACTCTCGTACCCATCCATTAAATCTTTATAGTCCAAAGCTTCTGATTCTTGTATTAAAGGATAAACGACATAAACTTGACGGCCTTTTGCAATCTCATCTTTTAAGAACTTAAAAACACGCAAACGATTCTTGTCAAATCTGTGAATGGTTTGAATCTTCTTTCTTCCTGGAGGCAATTCATCGATCACAGAGATATCGAGATCTCCATAAAGACTCATGGCCAAGGTTCTTGGAATGGGGGTCGCTGTCATCACTAAAACATGAGGGGGTGTTGAATTTTTAAACCACATTTTTGAACGTTGAGCAACGCCAAATCGGTGCTGTTCATCAATAACTGCCAAACCTAAATTATTAAAAACAACCTTGTTTTCAAGCAAAGCATGGGTACCAATCAAAATCTGCAGGGCCCCACTTTCTAAATCAGTGTGAATGGCTTTTCTGTCTTTTGCTTTTACAGATCCTGTCAATAATGAAATATTGATAGACAAACCTTTCAATAATTCTTTAACCGCCTTGTAATGTTGTTGGGCCAATATTTCAGTTGGTGCTATAAAAGCTGCTTGAAAACCATTGTCCAAAGCGATTAAAATGGTTAACACCGCCACTATTGTTTTACCAGAACCTACATCGCCTTGCAAAAGGCGATTCATGTGTATAGAAGAACCTAAATCTCTTCGTATTTCTTTTAAAACCTGCTTCTGAGCATTTGTTAAATCAAAAGACATGTTGTTCTTGTAAAAACTATTAAAGTAATCGCCTACCTTTTCAAAACAAAAGCCTTTTATCTTTTGTTTTCTATGAATCTTATTTCGCAAGAGTTGAATTTGAATAAAAAAGAGTTCCTCAAACTTTAAACGATATTGCGAACGAGAAAGCAATTCCTGACTTTTGGGAAAATGGATGTTTAACAAGGCTTCTTTTTTTGAAATCAACGCTAGTTTTTCTACTATTTCTAATGACAGGGTTTCAGAAACACCTGTATAATAGCTTTTAAATAAGTTCTCTACGATGCCTGAAAACACTTTATTGGAAATACCACTATTGGTCAGCTTCTCTGTGGAGGAGTAAATAGGCTGCATCGCTGATTGAACCTTCTTTTTGTAATGGCTGACCAGATCCATTTCAGGATGGGGCATACTAAAATGACTTTTGTAAAAATTAGTCTTTCCAAAAACTACGTAGGGTTCTCCAACTTTTATTGATTCTTTGATCCATTTAATTCCTCGAAACCAGACCAATTCGATACTTCCCGTAGCATCTTCAAAAGTTGCTGACAAACGGCTCCCTCTTTTTTGTTTGATTGTTTTTACACTTGTAATTTTACCGACCAACTGTACTTCAGAAGTATTCTGTTGCAATTGATTCACTTTGTAAAACTGAGTTCTGTCTACATATCGGTAAGGAAAAAACCCAAACAAATCTTCAGTTTGTCGAATGCCTAATTCTGAAGCCAAAAGAGCGGCCCGGTTAGCACCGACCCCTTTTAAATAAACTAAAGACGTATTTGTTTCAAAATTTGACATGGTAAATTTAAGAGATATCTCAAGCCAAAATTAGTACTTTTTTAAATAAAAAACTTCCCCAAAAGAAAAGGAAACATCAAACCTCTTTGTCAAGAGGGAATTAAGTACATTTGCACTTGATAAAATTCAAAAGTATGCGACTACACAGAAACCTTGTATTTACCGTGATTGATTCTTTATATGCAATCTTCAATGAAGACGTATATGCTGATAAATCTGTAGAAACGGCCCTAAAAAAAGACAGTCGATGGGGAGCAAGGGACCGAAAATTTGTGGCAGAAACCATCTATGAAATTGTCAGATGGAAACGACTGTACAGTGAAATTGCAGAAATCAAAGAACACTATTCACGAGAAAATCTCTGGAAAATATTTGCGGTATGGGCCGTCTTAAGAGGCATTGAATTACCTGACTGGAAGTATTTTACGAAGGTTCCTCAAAGACGTATTAAAGGAAAATTTGACCAAGCACAAAAGGTCCGAAAAATAAAAGAGTCTATTCCTGATTGGATGGATCAAATGGGTGAAGAGGAACTTGGAAAACAATGGAACGATGAAATTCGCGCTTTAAACCAACAGGCCCCTGTAGTCTTAAGAACCAATACCTTAAGAACGACCAAACCGCAACTCAAAAAAATATTAGCTCAAGAACTCGTTGAAACCAGTACTGATAAAAATTATACAGATGCCCTGGTGTTAAAAGAACGCAAAAACATATTTCAAACCAATGCGTTTAAAAGTGGTCTGTTCGAAGTTCAAGATGCCTCCTCACAACTGGTAGCCAAGTTTTTAGAGGTAAAACCTGGAATGCGGGTGATAGACACCTGTGCCGGTGCTGGCGGAAAAACACTGCACCTGGCTGCTCTTATGGAAAACAAAGGACAAATTATGGCCATGGATATTTATGCCCATAAATTAAAAGAATTAAAAAGAAGGGCCAAAAGAGCTGGCGCCCACAACATAAGTTGCAAACCCATAGAATCTTCAAAAACCATCAAAAAACTAAAAGAAAGCGCTGATAGGGTACTAATAGACGCGCCCTGTTCTGGATTGGGTGTTTTAAAACGAAACCCCGATGCAAAATGGAAATTACAACCTGAATTTATTGAAAATATAAAAAAAACCCAGGCTGAGATTCTAGAAAATTATGCAAAACTCGTCAAAAAAGGGGGGCAGTTAGTGTATGCCACTTGTTCCATTCTTCCTTCTGAAAATGAAGATCAAATTACTGCATTCCTAAACAAGAACAAAGACTACAAATTCATTAAAGAACGCAAAATACTTCCGTCTAAGAGCGGTTATGACGGTTTTTATATGGCGCTTTTAAAAAGACTTTAGAAACAAAAACCTTAGCCTCTCAATTATTTCTCTCTGAGAAAACTCAGGTCCCATTTTTTTGAAATCTCAAAATAATCCACATTCAGTTCTGCATCTTCCAATTCAATCAAATTATCGCGCCAGGAACGTTGTAAAATATCTTCAATCAAATAATCTTCCTTAACATACTCCGGATCATAAGGCGCCTTAAGAGAAAGTTTAAATATATTGGCTGTGGTATTATACCAAAAAGCCCTCCAACCACTTCTAAAATCTTTAACCAAATCATAACAAACAATTCCTGTTTGCCGGTGAATGAGCTTAATTAAAATACGCCCTTCCGTTGTTGTCAATTTTTTAAGCTGGCCTGTAAATTCCTTTTCAAAGTACTTTTGAATTTTTTTCACATGCCTTCGTCTTTTACGCTTTGAAGAAATCTGATCTAATTGAGCATATAAAACTTCCACTCTATCGGCAGCAATCACAGCATAAGGATAGGCCCTTAACACCTTTCTTCTAAACCAATAATAATAACGTTTGTCGTCATAATTCTCAAATTGTAGTTTTGGAATCAATCGTACCTCCTCTAAATTCAACACCAGACTATCCGCTTCGTAAAGGGTGTATTTCTCTAAATCGAGAGAATCTTTATCCTGAGCAAACAAGAACCCTCCGACAAAACACAAAACCAAAACAAAACAATGCTTCATGAGGCAATTATAAAATTAAACGCTTACCGCTTGTCAAATTTATGATTTTTAATGCTTACAAACTTTTTTTAATCTTCTATCTTTTTGGGGCACCAAAAAAAATAAACCAAAAAAAGTGTTTTTAGGCGTTTTTTGGTCGGTTTTTACTGTTTTTTGCTCAATTTTGAGCATTTTTGGGCTTTTTTTGACGTTTTTTAGCTTTTTTTAAATTTGGGTTTTAAGTGTAATAGGACTTAATTATCTGTTTGATAGCGGTTTTATATTTTGTATATTTAAGTAAGGTGAAATTTAGTTATGGGAAAACGATACACTTTCTTATTATACGGTCTGCATGCCAAGTGTCTTGTTGTGGGTTTGTGGTGTGAACGAGTTGACTGCCATGAAAAAGAAAATTTAGTTCTTTAATTCGGGTAAATTGAAAAAAGAAAATACATTTATGAGTAACGTTAAAAAAGGGAATCAATTTGAGAAAAAATCTCTCGAAATAATTGAAAACTTAAAAGAAAAAGGTTTATTTGGAATTAAAAATTTTATTGAAATTACCCCTAAAGCTAAACGTTATTCAGAATTAAGAAAATCTGAAATTGAATTTGACTTAATAATTGAATTCAAACCTCCAAAAGCTCAAAGACCTATGATGACTTATTTCATAGAGTGCAAAGATTATGGTAAAAGAGTACCTGTTAAGCAAGTGCAAAAATTTCATAGCGATATTTTACAGGTTTCTGGTGTAAATGCGAAAGGAATTATAATAAGCCGAGGAGCTTTCCAAAAATCAGCTTATAACTTCGCTGAGTCAACAGGTATGATGATTATAGAAGGAGAATCTGTAAATAACTTCAACATTATTCATTATAAACGCTCATCTGAAAATGAATTGAAAATTCCATTTATAGAAAAATCTTTAGCCCAGAATTTATTAGATAAAGGCTTGAGATTGATTGAAGAAGTTATTGATAAGGAATTACTCAAAATTCTAATAAAATCAAAGAACAATCAAACCTATGGAATTGAGGAACTATCTAAAGAAAATATTTATGAAATATCAAAAGAGGAGCTTAACAAAATAAACACAGAACTTTTAAAAAATGCATATGGATTAAATGTAAAAGAATTAAGTGAGTATCTTAATAAAGAATATGGAATACAAATTAAACATTTTGAACCAAAAGAACATGATTACTTGGGAACTTGTGATATTGACAAAAAAACAATCGGTATCAACAAAAGAATAGTAAACACATCAAAAGAAATGTTTGTTTTGGGACATGAATTCGGACATTTTTTACTCCATCAAAAAGTTGTGATAAATCAAAATTTATTAGATTCATTTAATGATTCTAAATTTAATTTTTCTAAGGGAAAACACAACCTTGAAAATCCTAGACAGTGGATTGAATGGCAAGCAAATTATTTTTCTGCATCTTTATTATTACCTCGAAGTTCTTTAACTGCAAAATTATGGCAATCAATGGAGAGAAGAGGCCTAATAAAAGGTGATTTTATTTTAAACGATTCAATAGATTCACATAAAAAATTTCAAAGTATTGTTCAGTATTTATCCAAACATTTTAATGTATCCAAAACAAGTATAATATATAGATTAAAGGAATATAAGCTTCTAAGAGAAGAATCAAGAACTAAATCTATAAAACAAATAATAAAAGGATTTAATTTTGAGCAATTTGCATAAAAAACGTTGCACAACATCGGTAGTCGTTGCACAATTCTAACTCATAGTATATATGCCTTCTAAATATCATATTAACAATCATTATTTTTTATGTTTGAAACAAAGTAAGTGCAAATTCACTAAAATTATGTAACAAAATAAGGGTAAATAAGATTATTGTTTGTAATAAAATAAGGGTAAATACTATTTCTACTACTTTTTTACTTCTCAAAACACTTAATAACATTGCAACTCCTGTTTCCGTAAAAGCAAATGGTTTGGCACCTCCAAAATACTTTTTAGATGGTATCACATTTTGTGATACCACAGATTTATAAAACTTCCAGATTGGGTGAGGGGGAAAGTAACTGTTAAAAAACAGCATCATAGCTAGCATTTTTTTTGCTTTATCTAATTAAAGTTAGGTATAATAATAATTATAAAAAAATAAATTTTAATTCGTTTTAGTGTTAACAAAAATAACCAAAAGAAAAAACCTCTTTAATTTTAACCTTTGAACTAAGCAAACTATTCTGTACTTTTGAAAACAAATTCAACTTTAAAAAAATCACATCTATATATTATGAGCACTTCCTCAATCTTAACTAAAAAATCAATTAATTTCCTTGAAAAATACTTGAACAACCCCTCACCTACTGGGTACGAAAGTGAAGGTCAAAAAATATGGATGGATTATTTAAAACCTTATGTAGACACCTTTATTACGGACAGTTATGGAACTGCCGTTGGGGTGATTAATCCAGAGGCAGACTTTAAAGTTGTTATAGAAGGTCATGCCGATGAAATTTCGTGGTACGTAAACTACATTACCGATGAAGGATTGATCTACGTGATTAGAAATGGCGGTAGTGACCATATCATTGCTCCTTCTAAAAGAGTTCATATCCATACAAAAAAAGGCATTGTAAAAGGACTCTTTGGCTGGCCAGCCATCCATACGCGATCTAAAGGAAAAGAAGACACCCCTAAACTAGAAAACATCTTTATCGATACCGGTTGTAAAACCAAAGAAGAAGTAGAGGCTTTGGGTGTACATGTAGGTTGTGTGATTACTTACCCAGACGAGTTTATGATTTTAAACAAAAAGAATTTCGTCTGTAGGGCCCTAGACAACAGAATGGGCGGTTTTATGATTGCAGAAGTGGCCCGTCTATTAAAAGAAAACGGCAAAAAACTTCCTTTTGGGCTATATATCACCAATTCTGTTCAGGAAGAAATCGGTTTGAGAGGAGCTGAAATGATTACCCAAACCATCAAACCAAATATTGCTATTGTGACCGATGTGTGCCACGACACTACAACGCCTATGATTGAAAAGAAAAAGGAAGGAGAGACCAAATGTGGAGATGGACCTGTAATCTCATACGCACCAGCCATTCAACATAATTTAAGAGATTTGATTATCGAAACTGCTGAAGAAAAAAAGATTCCTTTTCAAAGACTCGCTTCATCAAGGGCCACCGGAACAGACACAGATGCCTTTGCTTATAGCAATGGTGGTGTTCCCTCTGCCCTGATATCACTCGCACTACGCTATATGCATACAACGGTTGAAATGGTCAATAAAGAAGATGTAGAAAATGTGATCAAACTTATTTACGAGAGTCTTCTCAAAATTAAAAACGGCGAAACTTTTAGTTATTTTAAAGACTAATTGACATTCGTCCAATCTATAAAACAATCGAATGGACGAACACATTGAACTTTTAGACGCAGCAGGTAAAAGAACAGGCAAAGCTTGTTTAAAATCTGAGGCCCATAAGAAGGGTTACTTTCACGCCAGTGTTCATATTTGGTTCTATACCCAAAAAGCAGAGATACTCCTTCAAAAGAGACAGTGTAACAAAGAGACTTTTCCCAACCTTTGGGATGTTTCTGTAGCGGGTCATATTTCATTTGGAGAAGACCCCTTAACTGCGGCAAAAAGAGAAATTTCAGAAGAAATTGGACTGGAAATTAAACCCGAACAACTCACTAGTCTGGGAACAAATACCCATAAACACCTTCATACTAATCATTTTACCGATTACGAATTACATCACATATACTGCTGTTTATTGCAAACCCCTATTCAAGATTTAATTGTCCAGGAAGAAGAGGTAGCAGAAGTTAAACTCCTTAATATAGACCAATTTATTTCCGAATTAGCCAATCCAAAAACAAAAGGTTTATACGTACCTCACGGCGACCCGTATTACAAAAAAGTAATTAATGAAATTAAAAAACAGATCTAGCTGTAAAAAGCTTATAAAATGGTCTTGTTAATTTTTTTCCAATACCTAACAAGTAGTATTACTGAAACCAAAGCGACAAGTGTAAGTATTAAGGCACTCTTATAGGCTCCGTAAATATAATATCCTGTAGCAAACATCACAGCATATATCAAAACAGCACTGACCAGCATGGCTGTAATTCCTATCAACAAACTCGAACCCTCTTTTGAATCAGAAAAAATGGCACCTTCCTTTTCCAAGCTACTTTTTACACATTTCCAACCAGGACCTTCTGGCTTAATCTTTTGATAAAAATTTTTCAATACACCAACTGATTCTGCAGGTGTTAGGTAGGTAACCAATAACCATATGGCTGTTGTCAGTGATACGACAAATGGAAACTCGGCCCAATCTGGAAAAATACCACGATCCGTACCGAATAAATACATTCCCAAAGGACTTAATTTTAACAGCAAACTAATAATTCCAGAGGCAAACATGGCTGAAATTTCACTCCAGGCATTGATTCGCCACCAAAACCATCGAAGTATAAATATCAAGCCAGTTCCCGCACCAAAAACCAATAATAATTCAAACAATTGAAGGGCATTTTGCAAGAGCAGGGCTAATATTGCACTTAAAACCATGAGTAAAACTGTTGACAAACGACCTACAGCCACCAAACGTTTTTCTGAAGCCTTTGGATTAATCTGTCGTTGGTAAAAATCATACACAATATAAGAAGCGCCCCAATTGAGTTGGGTAGAAATCGTCGACATATAAGCCGCGATCAAAGAAGCCAGCACTACTCCCAACAGACCACTTGGCAATTTGGTCAACATCGCAGAATAGGCCAAGTCATGACCGAGTTTGTCTGCTAGAACCGAGGGAAAAGCCCGTTGAATACTCTCTAAATCCGGAAATACAATAAGTGATGCCAAAGCCACAAGGATCCAGGGCCAAGGACGTAAAGCATAATGCATAATATTAAAAAAGAACGTTGCTGCAATGGCGTGTTTTTCATTTTTTGCTGCCAACATTCGTTGGGCAATATAACCTCCTCCTCCTGGTTCTGCCCCCGGATACCAAGAACTCCACCACTGAACAGCCAAGGGAATCACTAGTAAGGTAATTACAGCCTGCTTATCACTAAAATTGGGTAGTATGGATAATTTAGAATGAACATTTGGGTGCTTGAGTAAAACATCTAAGCCACCCACTTCAGGTATATTTACCAAATAATAAGCAGCACCAATGGCTCCACCCATCGCCACAAAAAACAAGACAAAATCGGTATACACAACACCCTTAAAACCACCTATAGCACTAAAAACAACTGTTATGAGCCCCGCATACAAAACCGTTTGCCAAGGGGCCAGGTCCAACATTACAGCGCCTATTTTAATCGCAGCCAAACTAACCGCAGCCATGGTAATCACATTAAAAGCAAGCCCTAAATAAAGCGCCCTGAACTTTCGTAAAAAAACAGCGGGTTTTCCTCCGTAACGCAGCTCGTAAAACTCCATATCTGTACGGACATTTGACTTACGCCACAACTTGGCATAAACAAAAACCGTCAACAAACCTGTGAGTAAAAAAGCCCACCAAACCCAATTCCCAGAAACACCATGAGTTCTTACAATATCTGTAACCAAATTAGGCGTGTCTGTAGAAAAGGTCGTCGCTACCATAGAAAAACCCAACAGCCACCAAGGCATGTTCCTTCCTGACAAAAAAAAGGAAGCAGCACTTTTTCCAGATTGCTTTGACACATATAAGCCAATACCTAATACAAGACTAAAGAAACCAAAAATAAACAAGTAATCGAACGTACTGAGAACAACCATATCAATTATATGAATACTTTAGACCAAAGCCTTATTAATAATATCATTAACCACCTCTGGATTGAGCAAAGTAGAAGTATCTCCTAAATTAGAACTGTCTTTAGAGGCAATTTTTCGTAAGATCCTTCGCATGATCTTTCCAGATCTTGTTTTGGGTAGGCCCGACACAAATTGAATTTTATCTAATTTAGCAATTGCACCGATGGTTTTTGAAATAAGCTGATTGATCTCAATTCTCAAAACATCCTCAGAAATCGTCATCTTATCGTGTTTTATCACATAGGCATATAAAGCATTTCCTTTAATATCATGCGGAAAACCAACTACAGCTGATTCTACAATTGCCTGGTGCTCATTAATGACATTCTCTATGGGGGCTGTTCCTAAATTGTGTCCAGAAACAATCACCACATCATCTACCCTACCCGTAATCCTGTAATTTCCATCGGCATCTCTCAGGGCACCATCTCCCGTAAAATAACAATTCTTATAGGCTGAAAAATAGGTGTCTTTATAACGTTGGTGGTCTCCGTAAATCGTTCTTGCCATAGAAGGCCAAGGCGCTTTCATCACCAAACAACCTTCAGCAGGTGAAGTGGTAATTTCATTCCCAGCTTCATCCATCAAAGCAGGTTGTGCCCCTGGTAAAGGCAAGGTAGCATAGGTAGGTTTTAAAGGGGTAATCCCCGCCAGAGGAGAGATCATAATGGCTCCTGTTTCTGTTTGCCACCAGGTATCTACAATAGGACACTTTCTTTTTCCAATATGGTCGTTGTACCAGTGCCATGCCTCTTCATTGATAGGCTCTCCTACAGATCCCAACACTTTTAAACTGGACAGGTCGTATTTTTCGACCAGATCTAAAGGGTGTTTTGCCAAAGCCCTGATGGCTGTTGGGGCAGTATAAAAATGTGTCACTTTTAATTTTTCGACCACTTGCCAAAAACGACCGTAATCTGGATAAGAAGGCACCCCTTCAAACATTACTGTTGTAGCACCAGCCGACAAGGGTCCGTACACAATATAAGAATGTCCGGTAATCCATCCTATATCTGCCGTACACCAATAAATATCTCCTTCTTTATATTGAAAGACATTTTGAAAAGTATAGGTAGTCCCAACCATATACCCTCCAGTAGTGTGAACCATGCCTTTTGGTTTTCCGGTCGATCCCGAAGTATATAAAATAAACAACAAATCTTCAGCGTCCATTTCTTCCGCAGTACAGGTATCGCTTTTAATTTTTTGTAATTCATCTGACCAAAAGGTATCTCTACCCGCTGTCATCTCTACAGGTTTATCTGTTCTTTTATAAACGATCATTGAATTTATACAAGGGCTTTCCAACAGTGCCTCATCACAAACTGCTTTTAAATTGATGGGTTTTGTACCCCTGTACACCTCATTAGCCGTAAGCAATAACTTACACTGTGAATCATTGATTCTACTCGACAGGGCCTTTGCTGAAAAACCAGCAAATACGATAGAATGAACAGCTCCTATACGGGCACAGGCCAACATAGCAATGGTCAATTCTGGTACCATGGGCATATACAGACACACGCGGTCTCCTTTTTGAATGCCCTTGTTTTTTAAAACATTTGCAAAACGGCTCACCTCTTTGTGTAATTCGCTGTAACTGATGTAACGGGTTGCCTCTTTAGGATCATTTGGCTCCCATATAATAGCCGTCTTATCAGCGTTCTTTGCCAAGTGCCTGTCAAGGCAATTCTCTGTGATATTCAACTTTGCTCCTTGAAACCAATTCACTTCAGGTTTTGACAAATCGTAATCCAAAACCTTGTTCCACTTTTTTCTCCACTCAAACTTTTCAGCAATTTTAGCCCAAAAATCTGCTGGATCATTTACACTTTGTTTATAGTCCTCCTTGTAATTATCAAAAGACGCTATGGGATCAATCATCATATTTATAATAACTATTTCTTTTAAACAAAGCAATTTATATAAAAAATACCAACAAACACACATTAAAAAATGTTTTACCTAAATTTGTTGTCTCTTAGCACAATATTTTGATTGAACTTCTCATAGAACATTGGCACCTTATCCTTTCCTTTTTCACCATTGCTATGGTATATGCTACTGTTGGTTTTGGCGGAGGGTCCAGTTATCTGGCTATTTTAGCACTCACCAGTTTAAATTATACGGAAATAAGAACCACCGCCCTACTGTGCAATATCGTGGTCGTTTCAAATGCCTCTTATAGGTATTACAAAAGTGGGTACTACCATTTTAAAAGGATACTCCCTTTGGTATTGAGTAGTGTTCCGCTTGCCTTCATAGGGGCCACACTAAAAATATCCCAACAATTTTTCTTTATCTTGCTAGCACTCACCCTACTACTAGCAGCTGCCTTGATGTTAATCTCTGACAAAGAACAGCCCGGAGGCACCACCCTATTTGTAAAACAAAAAACAAGAAACCTCCTAAAGAGTTTATGTTACGGAGGAGGAATTGGTTTTTTATCAGGTATTGTAGGAATTGGCGGAGGCATCTTTTTAGCGCCTCTATTACACTTAACAAAGTGGGACAATTCAAAAAGAATTGCAGCAACAGCCAGTTTTTTTATACTCGTCAATTCAATCGCTGGTCTTAGCGGGCAAGTCTTAAACCCCCATTTTAACATTAACCCTGAACGAACATTACTATTGGTCAGCATTACATTTATCGGCGGATATATCGGTACTCGAATGGCAATTAAAACCCTAAGCCCCCTACATATAAAAAAAATAACGGCCCTCTTGGTTGCTTTTGTTGCTCTTAAAATTCTCTGGGACATCTGTTCAAATTGACGCTCTTATAACTAAAATTATTGTTTTTTACCCAATTATAAACTTTCTGCCCCTAACCAATATTGTTAAAATCTTAAAATACCTAGGGGTTTTTTAGGTATAGTACTTAGAAAATACGTGTTTTTTTGTTTTTTGTTTTTTTTTACGTAAAAATACGTATATTAGCCCCTTTATTAACCAAATTTTAACATTATGAAAAAAATTATTTTAGCTGCTTTAATGCTCGCAGGAGCTTATAGCGCAAATGCACAAGTAGATTTCGGAGCTGATTTAGTATCTAGCTACGTATGGAGGGGTGGGCAACTTAGTGGTGCTGCCATTCAACCAGCTGTTTCTTATACTGCAGGAGATCTTGAGATAGGAGCATGGGCAAGCTACGCTCTTAATCAAGATATGACACCTGAAGTTGACTTGTACGCAAGCTATGCAGTAGGTGGTGTTACCGCTACTGTTACTCACTATTCAGAGAATACAGCACCTTATTATCGAAGTGAAGGATTAGAAGCTAGTTTAGGCGGAGAAATTGCTGGAATTGGTCTTAGCGGAAACTACATGATTGATTCAGGAGCTATGTATTTTGAAGCTGGATTCGGTTTAGGCGGATTTGATGTAGCCCTTGGGGCAGGTGATGGAGGAACAGAAGATGGAGAGTTTGGAGTTCACAATGTTTCTTTAGGATATTCTAAAGATAAAGCCTTTGGTCAGTTGGTGTACAACCCTGATGCAGATCAACTATCTTTAGTATTTGGAATCAATCTATAAATATAAATTAATCTAAAAACAATAATTATGTTAAGTACAATTTTAACAACTGCCCCCGTAGTACAAGATACTGCTGCGACTGAGGGCGACATGGGAATGCTTTGGATGCTATTAGCTGGTATCTTGGTTTTCTTTATGCAAGCTGGATTTACTTTGGTAGAATCTGGAATGACAAGATCTAAAAATGCGGTAAATATTGCGATGAAAAACTTGCTTGATATCGTGGTTGGATCATTGACCTACTGGTTTGTAGGATACTCTTTGATGTATGGTGATACTTCTAACGGTTGGTTCTTCTGGAGCGGACTTATGCAAGGAGAAGGTGCCGATCTATTCTTCCAAACAATGTTTGCTGCAACCGCTGCAACCATCGTTTCTGGAGCTATTGCTGGTAGAACAAAATACACAACTTACGCTATTTTCACTATCGTTATGACTGCATTGATTTACCCAATCGCTGGAGGATGGCAATGGCAAGGTTCTGGTTGGTTAACTGAACTTGGCTTCATTGACTTTGCTGGATCTTCTATCGTACACTCTGTAGGTGGATGGGCTGCATTGGTAGCTGCATTCTTAGTAGGGCCTAGAATCGGTAAATACGTAAACGGAAAAGTAGTAGCAATACCTGGACACAACCAAATTTTAGCAACCCTTGGGGTATTTATCCTTTGGTTGGGATGGTTTGGATTTAATGGTGGATCTCAATTGGCTTGGGGTGGAGATGATGCCGTTGGCGCGTCAACTGTCGTATTGATTACCAACCTTGCTGCTGCAGCTGGTGCCTTAGGAGCTCTGGTGACAACATGGTTATGGTACGGAAAACCAAACTTGGCTCAAACTTTAAACGGTGCCTTGGCTGGATTGGTAAGTATTACTGCTGGTTGTGGTAATATGACTGCTGGAGGAGCTGTTTTAGCAGGTCTTATCGGTGGTATTATCGTCGTATTCTCTATTGAGTTTATCGAGAAAAAATTAAAAATTGACGATGCCATTGGTGCTGCATCTGTGCACGGAGTTGCAGGTGCATGGGGTACTTTGGTAATTGGTCTTTGGGGAGTTGATGGTGATGTAGGTATTGGACTCTTCAATGGCGGTGGCTCAGCACAATTGGTAGCACAGGCTATAGGTGTGTTAGCTTATGCTGCTTGGGCAATTGGACTATCATTCATCGTATTCGGAATCTTGAAAAAGACACTTGGACTACGTGTAACTGCTGAAGAAGAAGAACAAGGATTAGACATCTCTGAGCATGGATCTATCGCTTACCACGGTAAACGAACCAGAGAAATTGAATAGTTTTGTTTAAATAAAACCTTTAAAAACATAGTTGGTATCATTCAGCTAGATTAAGTTTTGGTTTTGGTATTTTAAATACCTGAAAACGGTCTTGGATTTCCAAGGCCGTTTTTTATTTCAAAAAAACAAACAACCTGATTGCCTTAACGAACTATAGCCACCCCACCCCCTTTATTTACAGACCATTACAAAACCAAGCTGTATTGTCATTTTCTTAAGATACCTGTTTTTTTTTACGGATATCTATGTAAATTGTCTTCATTTTTAACAAATTCTCTTTTTTATACAAAAAACCACCTATATTTGCTCCATTCATAATCAAAAACATCAATACAAATGAAAAAAATCGAAGCAATTATCAGAAAATCTAAGTTTTCTGAGGTTAAAAAAGCATTGCAAGAGGTGGATGTAAATTTTTTCACCTACTGGGATGTAACAGGCCAAGGAAACGAAAAACAGGATCATACTTACAGAGGTGTTGCCTATAGTGCCAGCAATATACAAAGACGACACTTGTCCATTGTAGTAAACGATGACTTTGAACAGATTGCCATCCAAACCTTATTAAAATCTGCTGTTACTGGCGAAATCGGAGATGGAAAAATATTCGTATCCGACGTCAACGACGCTTACCGAATCAGAACAGGAGAGCAGGGAGATGACACATTAAAATAAATTAAATACTAAAAACAACTAAACAACTAATTATTATGGACGCAGGTTTATTTACAGCGAACAACGTATGGATGATGGTGTGTACGGCACTCGTATTTTTCATGCACTTAGGTTTCTCTTTTTTAGAGATCGGATTAACAAGACAAAAAAACACAATCAACATTTTATTTAAAAATGTATTTATCATTTGTGTAGGATTATTACTATACTGCTTAGGCGGTTTTAACTTAATGTACCCAGGTGACTTTAACCTTATTGGAGATGGCGTTCTTGGTTTTGCAGGTTTTGGAATCACTGCCCCTGAAGGTGGAATGACTCCAGGTTACGCAGATGGAGGATACACTTGGTGGACAGACTTCTTATTTCAGGGAATGTTTGCAGCAACTGCTGCTACCATTGTATCTGGAGCCGTAGCAGAGAGAATTAAATTAACCTCATTTATGGTCTTTACCGTATTCTACGTAGGTTTAATTTACCCAATTGTAGGTGCTTGGAAATGGGGAGGCGGATTTTTAGACGGAATCGGATTTTACGATTTTGCAGGATCTACCTTGGTACACTCCGTAGGTGGATGGGCCGCTTTGATTGGAATCTGGTTGCTAGGAGCACGTATCGGAAAATTTGATGAAAACGGAAAACCAAAAGTAATTGCAGGTCACAATATTCCGCTGGCTACCGCTGGAGTATTGATTTTATGGTTAGGATGGTTTGGATTTAACGGAGGTTCTGTCTTATCTGCAGATCCTGCATTAACTTCATTGACCTTAGTAACTACCTGTTTGGCTGCTGCTGCAGGAGGAGTAAGTGCTTTTATATTTTCTCAAATTTTATATAAAAACTTTGATCTAACCATGTTCTTAAATGGAATCTTAGGTGGGTTGGTTGGTATTACTGCTGGTGCGGACCAGATGAGCCCAACTGATGCGATCTTGATTGGAACCATTGCAGGAGTTATTATTGTATTAGGAGTTGCCTTGATTGATAAATTACGATTGGACGACCCGGTAGGCGCCGTTACTGTTCACTTAATTTGTGGTATCTGGGGTACATTGGCTGTAGGTTTGTTTGGAGCCTTGGCAAGTACTGAACAATTTATCAGTCAACTTACAGGAGTCGCTGTTGTAGGGGCTTTCTGTGCATTCGCTTCTTTTATCATTTTATACACGATCAAAAAGACTATGGGCTTAAGAGTTTCTGAGAAAGAAGAAATTGAAGGATTAGACGATCACGAACACGGTATGAGTGCTTATGCTGATTACAGAATGAATGATCACTAAAACGAAGATTCTCTATATTTTAAGAGAAATCTATCTCAAAAACGGTCTTGTAGCTTTACAAGGCCGTTTTTTATTAACAAAACAAAAAACCATATTGTTAATAAGTCGAAAGACTTACTTTACAAACTAAAAACAACGAAAACCCTTATAAACAAAAGGAAAATTAAAAAAATCAAAGTGTTTTCAAATACCCAAACCCCTCTTTTATTTAACGAAAGTACTACTTAGAAAATCCCTAAAAACAAAAAATAGACATTTTTGACATTCGTATAAAATGTATATTTGGATTATTAATAACCAAAATATATTAACTAAATTTTAACATTATGAAAAAAATTATTTTAGCTGCTTTAATGCTCGCAGGAGCTTATAGCGCAAACGCACAAGTAGATTTCGGAGCTGATTTAGTATCTAGCTACGTATGGAGGGGTGGGCAACTTAGTGGTGCTGCCATTCAACCAGCTGTTTCTTATACTGCAGGAGATCTTGAGATAGGAGCATGGGCAAGCTACGCTCTTAATCAAGATATGACACCTGAAGTTGACTTGTACGCAAGCTATGCAGTAGGTGGTGTTACCGCTACTGTTACTCACTATTCAGAGAATACAGCACCTTATTATCGAAGTGAAGGATTAGAAGCTAGTTTAGGCGGAGAAATTGCTGGAATTGGTCTTAGCGGAAACTACATGATTGATTCAGGAGCTATGTATTTTGAAGCTGGATTCGGTTTAGGCGGATTTGATGTAGCCCTTGGGGCAGGTGATGGAGGAACAGAAGATGGAGAGTTTGGAGTTCACAATGTTTCTTTAGGATATTCTAAAGATAAAGCCTTTGGTCAGTTGGTGTACAACCCTGATGCAGATCAACTATCTTTAGTATTTGGTCTTAACTTATAAGACAACCTAATCGTACTGTAAAGTACAACACTTTACAAAAACGGACCTGCTTTGCAAGTCCGTTTTTTTTTGCAAATCACATCTAAATAACAAATTCACTTACAGTAAATTAAAAACGAATGCCTCAATAAAGCGCTGAAACTATTGATATTAGCCCTTCTAAAGATTCAATAAAAAATCTGTTGGTTTATATGCTTGTTTTTGTGTAATTTTGTTGCCCTTATATATTTTCATATTATGACAGAGAAAGAAGGGTTGTATTTACCAGAATTTGAACATGAAAACTGTGGTGCGGGATTTATTTGTAACCTAAAGGGAGAGAAAACCAACCAGATCATACACGATGCCTTAGAAATTTTAGTCAAACTCGAACACCGAGGAGGAGTGAGTGCCGATGGAAAGACAGGAGATGGTGCGGGTCTGTTAATAGACATTCCCCACGAATATTTTAATAGGGTCTGTGATTTTAAAATTCCTGCCCAGAGAGAATACGCTGTGGGAATGGTTTTTTTACCAAAACAACCCAACCAGTACAAATTTTGCAAGAAGACCTTTGAAAAAGAAGTAAAAGCACAAGGATTATCCATTTTAGGATGGAGAGAGGTTCCAGTAGATTCGTCTCAATTAGGAAAAATCGCCTCAGCTTCTGAGCCCAATATAGAACAACTTTTTATCGGTAAAACTGAAGAAATTACCGAAGCGGTGTTTAAGGCAAAACTATACGCTGCTCGTAAAATTACCGAACACTGTGTCGCCAATTCAAAAACATCACAGAGTTCTTATTTCTACGTACCGAGTTTATCCAATACTACCCTTATTTACAAAGGGATTATCATGCCTGAAGATATTGGACCCTACTATACCGACTTACAGCAAAGCGATCTAGTAACCCGCTTGGCGCTGGTACACCAACGATTCTCAACCAACACGATGCCTTCATGGGAATTGGCACAACCTTTCAGATTTATGTGTCAGAATGGAGAAATCAATACCTTACGAGGAAACGTAAGCAGAATGCGTGTTCGAGAAGAAATTATGAAAAGTGAGGTGTTTGGCAATCAAATAGAAAAATTATTCCCGATTATCCTTCCAGGAAAATCAGATTCTGCCTCGATGGATATGGTGGTAGAACTCTTAACACATACAGGAAGATCACTGCCTGAGATTATGATGATGATGATTCCTGAAGCTTGGGAAAAACACATGACCATGTCTGAAGAGCGAAAAGCTTTTTACGAATACAACGCCTGTATCATGGAACCGTGGGATGGTCCTGCTTCAGTACCTTTCACAGATGGTGATTATATAGGTGCCTTGTTAGATCGAAATGGTTTAAGACCTTCTCGATATACCGTGACCAAAAGCGGAAAACTGATTATGGCCTCTGAAATTGGCGTGGTTGACCTAGCTCCTGAAGATGTAGAAAGACACGGAAGACTCGAACCTGGTAAAATGTTCTTGGTCGATATGAATGAAGGACGAATTATCAACGACGAAGAGATCAAAAGCAAAATCGTCTCTGAAAGACCTTATAAAGAATGGTTAAAAAAATACAGATTGCACCTAAAGGACGTACCTTCAACCAATGAGTTATGCCCTATAGAAACCATCGATATCAAAACAAGACAACGGCTATTTAATTACACCATTGAAGACATCCAAGAAGTGATCACACCAATGGCACAAGTCGGAAAAGAAGCGTTGGGTTCCATGGGTATTGACACCCCTTTGGCAGTATTATCTGATAGGCCTCAATTGATTTCTAATTATTTTAAACAATTGTTTGCACAGGTGACCAACCCTCCTTTAGATGGAATTCGTGAAGAGATTGTAACAGATATCTGCTTGGCTTTGGGTCAGGACAGAAACATTTTTAATATTTCTAAAAAACAATGTAGAAAACTGCGCATTCAAAATCCGGTAATCTCGAACAATGATCTGGAAAAAGTTAGAAATATCTCCATTGACAACTTTAAGGCAAAAACCATTGAAATTTTGTATCCAAAAGAAAAAGGACTCAACGGTTTAGAAGATGCCTTAGAAGACATCATCGTTCAAATAACAAAAGCTGTAGACAAGGGAACAAACATCATTATTTTATCGGATAGAGGTGTAAACAAAGAATTTGCTCCCATTCCATCACTCTTAGCTTGTTCTTATGTACACCACCAGATGAATCGTTTACGCAAGCGATCGTACTTCGATATTATTATCGAATCTGCAGAACCCCGCGAGCCACATCATTTTGCAACCCTATTCGGTTATGGTGCAAGTGCCATCAACCCATATATGGTCAATGAAATTATCAGAATGCAGGTCAAAGAAGGCTTTATTACGGGTATGGATGAACAAAAAGCCGTAGACAACTTTAACAAAGCCATCGGAAAAGGACTGTTAAAAATTATGAACAAGATCGGTATCTCTACCTTACACTCTTATAGAGGCTCTCAAATCTTTGAAATTGTCGGATTTAACTCACAATTTGTAGAAAAATACTTTCCGTATACCGCTTCCAGAATTGAAGGTATCGGCCTCTATGAAATTGAAAAAGAAATTGCTGAACGCTATAAATACGCTTATCCTGACACCTTTATAGACAGACGTTTGGGCTTAAATATCGGTGGAGATTACCGATGGAGAAGAAACGGCGAAAGACATATGTTTAACCCGACTACTGTAGCAAAACTACAACAAGCCGTTCGGTTGACCGACCAAGAAAGTTACAATGTATATGCCAAAGCGATTAATGAGCAGTCTGAAAACCTGATGACCATCCGTGGTTTGTTTAAATTTGACAAACTAGATCCAATTCCGATAGAAGAAGTAGAACCCTGGACAGAAATTGTCAAGCGTTTTAAAACTGGGGCAATGTCATACGGATCCATTTCCAGAGAGGCTCACGAAAACTTAGCCATTGCGATGAATCGCATCGGTGGTAAATCAAACTCAGGAGAAGGAGGTGAAGACAGAAAACGATTTAAACCAAATAGCAATGGTGACAGCCGTAATTCAGCCATAAAACAAGTAGCTTCTGGTCGTTTTGGGGTAACCTCTCATTACCTGACTAATGCGAAAGAAATTCAAATAAAAATGGCTCAGGGGGCAAAACCTGGAGAAGGTGGCCAATTACCTGGCGAAAAAGTATTGCCGTGGATTGCATCGGCCCGTAACTCAACACCATTTGTAGGATTAATCTCTCCTCCTCCACACCATGACATCTATTCAATTGAAGATTTGGCACAATTGATTTACGACTTAAAAAACGCCAATAGAGAAGCGAGAATCAATGTAAAATTGGTTTCTGAAGTAGGTGTAGGAACCATTGCTGCCGGTGTGGCAAAAGCAAAGGCAGATGTCGTTTTAATTTCAGGTTATGACGGTGGAACTGGAGCTTCTCCGCTAACCTCACTAAAACACGCAGGACTTCCTTGGGAGCTCGGATTATCAGAAGCACAACAAACCTTAGTCTTAAACGATCTTAGAAGTAGAATTGTCGTAGAATGTGACGGACAATTAAAAACAGGACGAGATGTCGCCATCGCTGCCTTACTTGGAGCTGAAGAATTTGGTTTTGCAACTGCTCCACTAGTAGCTTCTGGTTGTATTATGATGCGTAAATGTCATTTAAACACCTGTCCTGTGGGTATTGCAACTCAAGATAAAGAATTGCGGAAAAACTTTAAAGGAACGCCAGAACACGTGATTAACTTCTTCTATTATATCGCAGAAGAATTAAGAGCAATTATGGCAGAATTAGGATTTAGAACCTTAGGAGACATGGTGGGCCAAACGCATAAGATCAATGCAAATAAAGCCATCAATCATTATAAGGCAAAAGGAATTGATTTATCTACAATTCTTCACAGACCTGCAGTGTATAAAAAAATGCGTATCAAAAATACGGAACAACAGGACCACGGTTTAGAAAATGTCCTCGACTTTCAGATATTAAAAGATGCTGCTGCTGCCATTCAAAAGAAAGAAGTGATGGAATTGGCGTATCCTATCCAAAACACCAACCGTTCTGTGGGTGCAATTATCAGTAATGAGATCTCTAAAATTCACGAACACCACGGCTTACCTGAAAATACCCTAAATATTAAATTTACAGGGTCTGCAGGTCAAAGTATGGGTGCTTTTGGCGCACACGGATTAACCTTTACACTAGAAGGAAATACCAATGACTACTTAGGAAAAGGCTTGTCTGGAGCAAAATTAATTGTCAAAAAGCCAACAAATGCCACATTTGTAGCAGAAGAAAATATTATTGTCGGAAATGTTTGTTTATTTGGAGCCGTAAAAGGAGAAGCATACATCAACGGAATTGCTGGAGAGCGTTTTGCCGTTCGTAATTCTGGTGCAACAGCAGTTGTTGAAGGAGTGGGTGATCACTGCTGTGAATACATGACCGGAGGTAAAATTATTGTACTCGGTAGTACGGGAAGAAACTTTGCCGCTGGTATGAGCGGTGGAATTGCTTATGTGTATGATCCAGAGAACAAATTTACCAATGGCTTGTGCAACACTGAAACAATTGAATTTGAAGATATTTTAACAGAAGATGCAGCAGATTTAAAAGGACTAATAGAAAAGCACATTGCTTACACAGATAGCCAATTAGGTAAAAGACTCTTAAATGATTGGGACAACACTTTAAGCAATTTTGTGAGAGTAATGCCTATCGAGTACAAACGCGCATTAAAACGTTTGGAAACAGAAGAACAAATGGTAGAAGAATTAACAGTATCGTAGCATGGGAAAAGTAACTGGTTTTAAAGAATTTGAAAGAAAAGACGAATCCTACATCCCTGTAGAGAAACGCATAGAAAATTACAAAGAGTTTACCGTTCCTTTGAGTGACTCTGAAATTACAGAACAGGGTTCGCGTTGTATGGATTGCGGTATTCCATTTTGTCACAGTGGTTGTCCGCTCGGAAATCTGATTCCAGATTTTAATCATATGGTACATCAGGGAGAATGGCAAAAAGCTTCTTGGATACTTCACTCTACCAATAACTTTCCAGAATTTACCGGACGTTTGTGCCCAGCTCCTTGTGAGCAATCTTGTGTATTGGGAATCATTGAAGATCCTGTTTCTATAGAAAATATCGAAAAAAACATTGTTGAACGTGCCTTTAAAGAAGGATGGATCAAGGCCCAACCTCCTAAAAAAAGAACAGGCAAAACCATTGCTGTTGTCGGCTCTGGACCTGCAGGTTTAGCTGCGGCCCAACAACTGAACAGAGCAGGTCATACCGTGACTGTTTTTGAAAGAGATGATGAAATTGGAGGGCTATTGCGCTACGGTATTCCAAACTTTAAAATGGAAAAAGAGATTATTGACCGTCGCTTGAAAATTTTAGAAGAAGAAGGTATTCGCTTTGAAGTAAACGTAAACGTCGGCGTAAACTATGAGGCAGAAAAGTTAAAAGCATTTGATGCAGTCGTTCTGTGTGGTGGTGCTACAGAAAAAAGAAGCCTGCCTACACCAGGTATCGAGGCAGATGGCGTGGTTCAAGCCATGGATTTTTTAACACAACAAACCAAAGTGGTCTTTGGAAAAGAAGTAAAGGACCAAGTATTGGCAACAGATAAAAATGTGATTGTTATCGGTGGTGGAGATACGGGTTCAGACTGTGTAGGAACCTCTAACCGTCAGGGAGCCAAATCCGTTACAAATTTTGAGATCATGCCCAAACCTCCTGGACAAAGATCTCCTTCTACACCATGGCCATACTGGCCCCTACAACTAAAAACCTCCTCATCACACAAAGAAGGATGTGACAGAAATTGGTTAATCAACACCAAAGAGTTTATAAAAGATAACCAAGGAAAACTAACTGCCTTAAAAACAGTTGAAGTAGAATGGAAAATGGTTCCAGGACAACGCCCTCAATTGATAGAAATCGAAGGTACGGAAAAGACATGGCCTTGTGAATTAGCTTTGTTGGCATTAGGGTTTACAGGACCAGAAAGCACCATTGCGGACCAGTTAGACATAGAAACAGATGCGCGTTCCAATTACAAGGCAGCATACGGAAAATACCAGACCAATATCCCAAATATATTCACAGCAGGAGATATGAGAAGAGGACAATCACTCATTGTATGGGCTATTTCTGAAGGAAGAGAAGCTGCACGTCAAGTGGATATTTATTTGATGGGTAAATCGGACCTTCCTACAAAAAATGACGCAGGAGATTTGGTAGGTTTATAAAGTGTAAAGCTACCTCCCTTTCTTATAAAACATCCGCACTAGATTAGTCAAAATTGAGGGACAAATCAATTAAGTTACCCGTGTGCGTATCAAATATCCATCCGTGAACAGAAAGACTACCTTCTTGACAGGCTTTTTGAACCACTGGTATTTTTAACAGGTTAAGACATTGTTCCTCCACATTTAAAGCAACCAAACGTCTGTGTTTTTCACCTTCATCTGAAATATTATCCAATTCTGTTCGGTGTAAATGATACACTTCTTTAATGCGTTGTATCCAAGGGTTTAACACGCCTAAATCTGCAGAGCCCAAGGCTGCTTGAACCCCTCCACAACCGTAATGACCACAAATCACAATCCTGCTTACCTTTAAATGAGATACTGCGTATGCCACTACTGACGAGGCGCTCGCATCTGACTCAGAAACCAAATTTGCGATATTTCGATGAACAAAGACATCTCCAGGGCCTAAACCCATCATTTGTTCTGGAACGACACGGCTATCTGAACAACCGATATACAATAATTCAGGAGACTGCCCCTGACCTAAGACACTAAAATAATCTGGGTTTGACACTTGTTTGTCTTGTACCCAATTTTTGTTTTTTTCAAAGAGGTGTTTTAAATCCATTTTTTAATAAATAATAAAAAGTAAAAATGTTTATTTGAAGTGCTAAAGATACGTATTTTGAAAAAAATAAGTTTTTTCTCTATAGGTTTTAATTCTGTGATTTTCTCGCAAAAAAAATCCTATCACAATAAGGATAGGATTGAATCTATTTTAAAAGACCTAAACTATTTTTTAAACTTTGCGTACTTAGTTTTAAATTTATCAATACGTCCAGCCGTATCAACCAACTTGGTCTTACCTGTATAAAAAGGATGAGATGTTCTAGAAATCTCTAATTTAACCAATGGATATTCAACACCTTCAACATCCAAGGTCTCTTTCGTAGCGGCTGTTGAACGGGTTAAAAATACATCATTGTTTGACATGTCTTTAAATGCAACCATTCTATAATTTTCTGGATGGATTCCTTTTTTCATCTTTATTATACTTTTATATCTTTGTATTCTTAATTTTTAAGACTGCAAATTTAACGATATTTTTTAGATTTCAAACAAATTAATTGTTTTATTTGCCCAAGAGTTTAAATCTCTAAATGTAACAAATGTCACAAAAAATCATCCTAAACAGTATCTTACTCGGCATCGGGCTGCTTTTCTCAAACTGCAAAGAAGATTCTGAATTCAAATTTAAAACGCCAAAAAAGATAAATATAAACAAAGACCTGACCTTTTCCGTAAGTGAAATCAATAACAACAAAATTGACTCCGTTGCTTTTTATCTAGATGGCAAAAAAATAAGTTCAAAAAATAACGACACCTACTCTATTAAAAATGAAGTGTTAGGAAAACACACCATCAGTGCCTGGATTTATTTTAATGAAAAAACAAAAAAAATAAACAACCATATTTTCTTTCTCGCAGAAAAAAAACCTACCATTTACGACTATAAAATTATCAACACCTATCCCCATGACCCTACTGCCTTTACCCAAGGCTTTGAGTATTACAATGGCTTTTTATATGAAAGCACTGGAATAAGAGGAGCATCATCTATCCGAAAAACCGTTCTTAAAACTGGAGAAATATTAAAAAAAATTGATTTAGACAAGCAGTACTTTGGAGAAGGAATTACCTTGTTTAACAACAAAATATATCAATTGACATGGCAAAGTAAGTCAGGGTTTATATACGATTTGGAAACATTTGAGCTAGAACGTTCTTTTTCTTATGGAGAAAGCACTGAAGGCTGGGGTCTAACACACAATAAAAATGAACTTATAAAATCTGATGGCACAGAACGTATTTGGTTTTTGGATCCTAACACCTTAAAAGAAACCCATTTTATTGAAGCTTATACAAATAGAAGAAAGGCAGAACGGTTAAATGAAATTGAATATATTCATGGAAAAATATACGCCAACATCTGGCAAAAAAATACGATTGTCATTATAGATTCTCAAAATGGAAGTATTGATGGTGTTGTCAATTTAAATGATTTGCAAAAAAAAACAACTCAAACAAACAGCTCTAAACAATACGTTTTAAATGGAATTGCTTACGATGCTAAAAACGATCGACTATTTGTAACAGGTAAAAACTGGGATAAAACCTTTGAAATTAAATTGTTAGAAAAATAAACACAAGATGTTCTGTAAAAAAACGTTTCTTTAATAAGAATTTAAATAATTTATCTTTACAAAAACTAAAATTTAATGAAGAACTTCGTTCCAATAGCTGTTCTAGGAATACTTATCGTGTTCTCCATTTCTTGTAGAAAAGATTTTTCTACCATTCTGAGTACAGGAACCTTACACTTTTCAAAAGACACTGTTTTCTTAGACACTGTTTTTACCAATATTAGCAGTAGTACCTACGGCTTAAAAGTTTATAATACTAGCAAAAATGACATTCGTATTCCAACAATAAGTCTGGGAAGAAACAATTCCTTTTACCGATTAAATGTAGACGGAACTCCTGGAAAATCGTTCGAAAATGTGCTTCTACGTTCTAAAGACAGTTTGTGGATCTTTATTGAAACAACAATAGACTATAGTCAAGTTGTAAGTCCGCTCTATACAGACTCTATTGTATTTGACGCTGGTGATAAAACACAAGATGTCAAACTCGTAACCTTGGTTCAAGATGCGACATTTATCTTTCCGAACAAAAATAGTACCGATACCATAAGAGGTCTAGACGAAGAATGGAGACAACTCAGAATTTTAACAGAGGATGAATTGAACTTTAACAATGAAAAACCCTATGTTATTTATGGTTACTGTGCTGTTCCTAAAGATAAAAAACTCATCATTGAGGCAGGTACAAAATTATATTTTCACGAAAAATCTGCCTTGGTCATTCAAGAAAACGCAAGTCTTGAAATTAACGGATCCTACGATGAAAAAGTCACTGTAGAAGGAGATCGATTAGAACCTGAGTTTAATGATAATTCAGATCAATGGGATGGAATTATTTTTAAACCTGGGAGTCTCAGTGAAATTAACCACGCCGAAATAAAAAATGCCTCTATCGCAGTTTTATGTGATTCCGCATCAACGCTCAACATAAAAAACACGAAAATTAGCAACCATTCAAAATTTGGCCTATGGGCAAAAAAGGCAATAATTAATGGTGAAAACTTAATTATTGGCAACAGTAGAAAATCTTCTCTAGCGATTGAAAATGGGGGTGATTACAACTTTAACCACTGTACCATTGCCAACTACTGGTCAAATAGTGCCCGAAAAGGGAAAACGCTAACTATTGACAACAACAAAAGCTCAAGTGATTTATCTGTAACTTTTACAAACTCAATTATTGATGGCAATACGAGTAAAGAACTACTGTTAGAACCCACAAGCATAATTTCAGACACCACCTTTATAAATTGTTTCCTAAAATACAAAAGCTCCTCAGAAGATGATTTGTTTGACTACCTAAGCAATAATACCCCGACAAATATCTTGGATGGAAATCTAGACTTTAAAGATCCAGGGGCAAACGAATTTCAAATAGGAGAAGAAAGTGATGTTATTGACAAAGCAGACCCTGAATCTGCTGCAAAAACACCTACTGATTTTGTAAATACGGACCGAACAGAAAATCCAGATATAGGGGCCTATCAGCACATTGTTTTTGAAGAAGAAGAAGAAGAAGAAGAAGAACAGGAATAAAACAAGCCCTTATAAGCTTTCGTAGATTTTATCTATTTTAAAACTTTTAAAACACAACTCATGAAAAATGTCATTATAACTGTGAAAAATGTCATTATAACTGGAACCAGCAGGGGAATTGGCTTCAAATTGGCACAAATTTTTGCTGATCACCAGTACAATGTATTGGCTCTGTCTAGAAACCCATCAACCTTAAAAAAGATTGCCCACCCTAACATTACAATCCTTTCAGTTGATCTTTGCAAAGGCACAGATGTACAAAAAGTTCAAGACTTTGTTCAAAACCAATGGGAAAAAGTAGATATCCTTATCAATAACGCAGGCACTTTAATAAATAAAGCCTTTTCTAAAACATCAACAGAAGATTTTATAACAATTTATAAAACAAATGTATTTGCAGTTGCAGAACTAACACGTTTACTACTCCCTTTTTTACAGAAAGGAAGTCACGTAGTAAACATCAGTAGCATGGGAGGAATTCAAGGAAGTATGAAATTTGCTGGGCTTGCTGCCTATAGCTCTTCAAAAGGTGCCCTAATTACCCTTACAGAATTACTCGCTGAAGAACACAAAGACCAAGGCATTGCCTTTAATGTTTTAGCAATCGGTGCTGTGCAAACAGAAATGCTTACAAAAGCCTTTCCAGACTACAAAGCTCCTCTAACAGCTTTAGAAATGGCAAACTATATATTTGACTTTTCAACAACAGGAAATAAATACTACAACGGAAAAATTTTACAAGTTTCAAGTTCTACCCCCTAAATTAGATAAAAATCACAAGCCATAAACAATGGCGTATTTTAAATAACCAACCCCTTTAGAAACTTTACTCCTATTGAAAAACTTAGAAACATATCTTCCCAAAAAAGCACTTCCAAAAGTACTTGAAATGCTAAACACCTACTCCTTTACGCTAAAAATTGTAAAGGGACGTACGACAAAACACGGTGATTTTAGGATGCTCAAAAATGGTCTTTATCAAATTACCATTAACGAAAATTTAAATTCTTATCAGTTTTTACTAACCTTGGTCCACGAAATAGCACATTATCTAACTTATAAAAAATACGGACAAGTAAAACCGCACGGAAAACAATGGAAAGAAACCTTTAAAGTATTAATGCTCCCTTTTTTAAATCCAAGTGTATATCCGAGTACAATATTACCCCTATTGGCCAATTACCTAATCAATCCGAAAGCGAGTACTGACAGTGATGTAAAACTCTCTTTGGCATTAAAACAAATAGAAGGTCATTCAGATAAAAACTATATATTTGAACTGTTGACAGGAAACGAATTTCTTTTAAAGAACAGACGCTTTAAAATTTTAGAAAAAAAGAGAACACGCTATCTGTGTTTAGAAGTTGAAACAAATAAAAAGTATACCATCAACCAAAACACAGAAGTAATATTCTTATAATTATTAAATTATGAACAAAAACAATTATGCCGTAATCATGGCTGGAGGAGTTGGCTCAAGATTTTGGCCTATTAGCACTTCCAAAAATCCGAAACAATTTCACGACATGTTAGGAACAGGCAAATCTTTGATCCAAAAAACCTTTCAAAGATTAGAACCCTTGGTACCTGCAGAAAATATAATTATAGCTACTAATAAAACCTATGAAAATTTGGTATTAGAGCAACTTCCTAAAATAAAAAAACAACAACTTTTTTTAGAACCTGCCATGCGAAATACGGCACCATGTATCTTAGCAACAGCACTAAAAATTCATCAACAAAACCCAAATGCCGTATTGCTAATAGCCCCTTCTGACCATTGGATCGATGATGAAAAAGGATTTTTAAGGGCTATTGAAACTTCTTTTAAAGCCTGCGAAAGTGAAGATATCTTAATGACCTTAGGCATCAAACCCAACGCTCCGAATACTGGCTATGGTTACATTCAATACGAAATAGGAAAAAACGAAGTGAAAAAAGTGAAAAAATTCACTGAAAAACCCCATCTAGAAAAAGCAAAAGAATTTTTAAAACAAGGTGATTATCTGTGGAATGCCGGAATTTTTGCTTGGAGTAGTAAAAGTATTTTAAAAGCTTTTCAAGAATACCTTCCAGAAATGTATAAATTGTTCAATGATGGTCATTCGCACTGGAACACAGAAACTGAAGAAGAATTTGTCAATACACATTACCCACTTTCTGAAAATATCTCTATAGATTTTGGACTTATTGAAAAAGCGAACAATGTACAAGTACTCCCCGTAGATTTTGGATGGAATGACCTAGGTACATGGGGTTCTTTATATGCTAAAAAATCGACTACTGATACTGAAAATATTACCTTAAGCGGAAAAACACTTTACCGAAAGGCCCAAGGAAATATCGTTAAATCACAAGATCATAAACACATTGTCGTTCAGGGTTTAAACGATTTTATCATCGTTGAAAAAGAAGGCGTTTTGCTAATTTGTCCAAAAGAAGACGAACAAGACATCAAACAAATCGTAAAGGAGGCTAAACAAGCATTCGGCAATGATTTTGAATAGACCAAATCACTAAAACTATGGAGCATCGAGAAAGAGATCAGGAAAACTTATTTGAAAAAAAAGAAGGAATACGAACTGCTTTTTACGATTTTTTATCGAACTTAAAAACTTTTTTATCTGAACTTCTCGACATTCGAGAAGGAACAGACCGCGAAGAAACCATAGAAAAAATAAAAGATGGCATTCCTGTAAAAAGTCATACGGCTTGGATCTTGATCTTTTCTATTTTAATTGCCTCTATCGGCTTAAATACAAGTTCTACTGCTGTAGTAATTGGTGCCATGTTAATTTCACCACTAATGGGGCCAATCTTAGGAGTAGGGCTTTCCATTGGAATCAATGATATTGATACGCTAAAAAGATCACTCGTTAACTTAGGAGTGATGGTTGGACTGAGTTTACTCTCGTCTCTTATTTTCTTTAGCATCCCTATATTCCAAGAAGCCACCCCTGAATTACTGTCGAGAACACAACCCGATGTAAGAGATGTACTCATTGCCATTGCAGGTGGACTAGCCTTAATTGTAGCTTTAAGCAGACACAGAGAAATGACCAATACCATTGCGGGAATTGCCATTGCAACAGCACTAATGCCTCCACTGTGTACAGCAGGATACGGTTTGGCTACATGGAATTTGAAATTCTTTGGAGGGGCCATGTTCTTGTTTACGATTAACGCCATATTTATCGCCTTGGCAACTTTTGTCATCGTAAAATTTTTAAAATTTCCGATGGTGCGATATATCAACTCTGTCAAAAGAAAACTAATTGCTCAATTTGCATCTATTATTGCACTAATTATATTTAGTCTTAGTATCTACTTGTTTTACGGACTCTTTCAAAAAAACAAATTTCATCAAAAGGCACAGCAATTAATCAGTGCTATCAAAGAAAAAACAGGTGCTGGAATCATCAACCACGAAATCAATTACGGTCAAAAAAACATTAAATTGGTAGTGCTAGGAAAAAAAATTCAAGCAAATGACTTAGAAATCTGGACAAAAAAATTACCCGAATACGGATTGACAGATACACAGCTAGAAATTCAACAAGACGATGAAACAACCAAACTCTTAGATGAGATAAATACCATTAAGAGTTCTTATATAAAGAACCAAGAGTTAATTGCTTCAAAAGAAGAAAGTATTCTTGAAAAAGACACAAAAATTAAAGAACTGATTAACACCTTAGAAAAGCTTCAACAACAACAAATTCCCTTTGTTAAAATTAGTGAAGAGGCAAAAATTATCTACCCAGGATTAAAAGAGATCCATTTTTCAAATTTAATCAAAACCAATTTTATCCATATCGACACCCTTCCCGTTTTTTACTTTGATTGGCAAGATACCATCCCAAATATAAAGCAACGAGAAAAGCAATTAAAACAATGGTTAGAGGTCCGATTAGCATTAGACAGCATTCAACTTATAGGGAAGTCTTAAATTCTCGATGTTTTGATATAGAAAAACATGAAAAAAATTCTGTTACTTTCAGATAGCCACAGTTATATAGACGAGCAAATCTTAAAATACGTAAAACAAGCCGATGAAGTTTGGCATGCAGGAGATATTGGCGATATAAAGGTCACCGACAAGATCAAATCGCTTAGACCACTACGTGCTGTTTATGGAAATATTGACAATGCTGTTTTGCGCGGTGAATTTCCATTAGACCTAAAGTTCACTCTAGAAGGTGTTAGCGTTTGGATAACACATATCGGAGGTTATCCCAATAGGTACGACCAACGCATCCGAGAACAGATTATGCAAAATCCTCCCAAACTCTTTATCAGCGGACACTCCCATATCTTGAAGGTTCTATTTGACCCAAAACTCAAGTTACTTCACATGAACCCAGGTTCTGTCGGCAAACAAGGATTTCACAAAGTAAGAACCATGTTGCGTTTTATACTGAACCAAGGAGAAATAGAAAATTTAGAGGTGATTGAATTAGAAAAAAGAGGGTGATTTGTTTTGAAAAATTTCTATCTACAAAACCCTTCTCAATTTTTCAAACAACTTCTTTTTAAGCCCCGTGTAACCAACTACTAGATCTAAAGTGGTTTCTCTATCTTTTTCTATGGAATCCGATTGAAGTAGTCCGCTAATTTTACGCTCGATCAAAACCCTTCTCAAATTTAAAATAGCATCGGTCACCAATTTTGATAACACTTCTTCTTTATCAACCACAAAAACCCGTTTTCGCTCCCAATTACTCAAAATATGCTTTTCATCATCCATTAAAATATCTGTTACTACTTGAGCTATTTGAGCATCTGAATGACTTGTGAGTGCTTCTATTGAGATCCCTTCTTCTCGGTTGAGTTTGGATATAATTTCTGTGTATATTTTATGAAACACCTCATTTGTAAATTCAATTTCATCATCTTGAAGTTGCAAATACAATTCTTGAGAAACCACACTGCTATATTCCTCTTTTACCATTTTTACCTCACCAAATTCATTCACCTCTTCAATCCAATCTACAAACTCAACTTTCTTATTTCCGTAAAGCAAAAGAATTTTAATAATTTCCCTTTCTAAAACCTCTAGGGTATTTATACTTGGGGTGGTGCTTTGTGAAGTGCTTTTTTGTAGTACTTGATCTTGTAAAACTACTGCATTACCTAATGGGGAATTACGCTGTTGCTGTTTTTTTTGATAAGCTTCCCTTTCTGTCTTTTTACCAATTTGGGCCAACTCATTAAACAATACTGTTTCAGAAATTTCCATAATTCTAGAACATTCCTGTACATATACCTCACGTTGTATGTTGTCGGGTATCTTAGAAATACTATTCACAATATCGCGGATCAAACCTGCTTTTTTAACGGGATCATTTTGAGCTTCACCCATCAACAAGGTTACCTTAAAATTGATAAAGTCTTGCGTTTTTTTAACTAAGTATTCTTTAAATTCTTCTTCCGATACTTTTCTAGAAAAACTGTCTGGATCATCCCCTTCTGGAAAAAGAAGTACTTTGACATTCATTCCTTGCTCTAAAATCAAGTCTATTCCGCGTAAAGAGGCGCGCATTCCTGCAGCATCTCCATCAAATAATACCGTAATATTGGTAGTCAATCTTCTAACCAGACGAATCTGATCTGAGGTAAGTGCCGTACCTGAAGAAGCAACCACATTTTTAACCCCTACTTGATGCATAGAAATAACATCAGTATAGCCCTCTACTAAATAACAGCAATCCTCTTTAGCAATGGCTTGTTTTGCATGGGAAATACCATATAAAACCTTGCTTTTATGGTAAATGTCACTCTCAGGTGAATTTAAATATTTTGCCGCTTTTTTATCTGTTTTTAATATTCTACCTCCAAAACCCAATACACGACCACTCATACTTTTTATAGGAAACAATACACGCCCTCTAAATCGATCAAATTGCTTATCCCCTTCTTTTACAATGGTCAAACCCGTTTTAGACAAGTACTCAACATCATAGCCCTTTTGAATGGCTACATCCGTAAAACCGGACCATTCATCTAAACTATAACCCAATTCAAATTTAGAAATCATCTCATCAGAGAAGCCACGCTCCTTAAAATAGGACAAACCAATAGCCTTTCCTTTGGGGTGATTTAGTAAAATATCATGAAAATAATCTTTGGCATAATTAGAAACCAGATACATACTTTCTCGTTCATCTGCCGCTTCTTTTTGCTCATCAGTTTGCACTTGTTCTTCAACTTCAATATTGTATTTTTTAGCCAAATAACGAATCGCTTCTGGATAAGAAAAATGTTCGTGTTCCATCAAAAAACTAACCACATTTCCTCCTTTCCCTGTACTAAAATCTTTCCAAATTTGTTTGACAGGAGACACCATAAAAGAAGGCGTTTTTTCATCGGTAAAAGGACTCAACCCTTTAAAGTTACTCCCCGCTTTTTTCAAGGTGACAAACTGACCAATCACCTCCTCAACACGGGCAGTTTCAAAAACACGGTCTATGGTATTTCTTAAAATCATGAGGGAATATTGGTCTTTATGATATTAAAATTAATGAGGGGTCAAGATACGGCCCTCAATTTTTTTAAGGTTGATTTGGTCATCTTACTTTTTGCATATCTCTTATCTACCATTAATTTTTTCCGATTTGAACTCGGTAAATCAAACATGGCATCTGTAAGAATTGCTTCACATAATGACCGAAGCCCTCTTGCTCCTAATTTGTATTCTAAGGCCTTTTCTACAATATAATCTAAGGCTGCCTCGTCAATGGCAAAAACAACGCTATCCATCTCAAATAATTTTGTATACTGCTTGATTAAAGAATTTTTTGGTTCTGTTAAAATAGAGCGTAATGTCTTGGCATCTAAAGGATTCATATAACTTAAAACTGGTAGACGACCAATAATTTCTGGAATTAATCCATAGGTTTTTAAATCACTTGGCGTAACGTATTGTAATAAATTATTCTCATCAATTTTATCCTCAGAAATGGCTGCTGAATAACCAACCGCTTGACGATTTAAACGTTTACTAATATTTCTTTCAATTCCTGCAAAAGCACCTCCAGCTATAAATAAAATATCTTTTGTGTTTACCTCTACAAACTTTTGATCAGGATGCTTTCTTCCTCCTTTGGGCGCTACATTCACAACGGTCCCTTCTAATAATTTTAACAAGGCTTGTTGAACTCCTTCACCAGAAACATCCCTCGTAATAGAAGGATTATCTCCTTTACGTGCAATTTTATCAATCTCGTCAATAAAGACAATTCCTCTTTGAGCTTTCTCAACATCGTAATCTGCTGCTTGTAACAAACGACTTAAGATACTTTCTACATCTTCTCCAACGTAACCTGCCTGAGTTAACACCGTGGCATCTACAATGGCAAAAGGAACATTTAACATTTTTGCGATGGTTTTGGCGATAAGCGTTTTTCCAGTACCTGTTTCACCAACTAAAATCATGTTGCTCTTTTCAATTTCTACTTCTTCCGAATCATTTTTAGGCTGAAGCAGTCTTTTATAATGATTGTATACAGCAACTGCCATGGTTTTCTTTGTTTGATCTTGACCAATAACATACTGATCTAAAAAAGAATTGATCTCTTTAGGTTTCTTGATCTCTAAATCAGAAAGAGTGTTTTTCGCCTCAGCTTCTATAACCTCTTCCAAAACAATTCCATGTGCTTGCTCGATACATTTGTCACAAATATGAGCCTCTATTCCTGCAATTAACAAATCTGTATCTACTTTGTTTCTACCACAAAACGAACATTCTAAATTTTCTTCTTTCGACATATCTCTTTTTTTATATAATTATTCCCTTGCAAAAATTATAAACCTATTTGTTCCTAATTAAGATTTCATCAACCATTCCGTATGCTTTAGCCTCTTCTGCTTTCATCCAATAATCTCGGTCTGAATCATTGTGAACTTTCTTAACAGTTTGACCAGAGTGTTTTGAAATAATCTTATACAGCTCATCTTTTAACTTTAAAATTTCACGGGCAGTAATTTCTATGTCACTGGCCTGACCTTGTGCTCCTCCTAGAGGTTGATGAATCATAATTCGCGAATGAGGCAATGCAGATCGTTTTCCTTTTTCACCTGCACACATCAATACGGCTCCCATAGAAGCGGCCATTCCTGTACAAATCGTTGCCACATCAGGCTTTATAAACTGCATGGTATCGTAAATTCCCAAACCTGCATAAACCCCTCCTCCAGGTGAATTGATATATATAGAAATGTCTTTGCTCGCATCTACACTTTCTAAAAACAACAATTGTGCCTGAATAATATTAGCTACTTGATCATTAATTGCTGTGCCTAAAAATATAATTCTATCCATCATTAAACGTGAAAAAACATCCATTTGAGTTATATTCATCTGACGCTCCTCCATGATATAAGGGGTTACAGAACTCGTTATTTTATCATAGTGCATGCTGTTAATTCCATGATGCTTTGTAGCGTATTTTTCAAATTCTTTTCCGTAATCCATTCCGTTTTATTTTTAAATTATAAAGTGTAAAGGTAAGGAGATATTCCCTAATTTATACTATTGAATTTTGAAAGTCTTAAACAGAATCTTTATAAAAAATTCACAAATTATTTCATATTTATTATATAAATTTACAAACGAATAACTGCGTTTGAATTAACAAAACAACTCATGAAAAAACCTGTCTCATTTTGCTTATTCATCTTGTTTGTAATTTGTACCATCTCTAATTCTTATGGACAATCAAAAAGAAACAAACTCCAAAACCCTTTTGAAAATAAGGGAGACATAAACAGCAGATTTGATTATGTATACAAGACTTCAAGCAATTACTTAGAGTACAGAGTCATTCTTAAAAAAGACTATAGAGCCATTCAAAATAACGTTCGAGATTCCCTAACTTTTCACAAAGAAAACACCTCGCATTTAAAACGTGAATTAAACTCTTTAAAACAACGTTTAAACAAAACCTCTGAAACACTCAACGAAACTAAAAAAGAGAAAGATTCCATGCCTTTTTTTGGCGTAAAACTTCACAAAAAAACCTACCACTTAATAATGATACTTGTTATCGTTTCCCTTATTGGTATCACTGGATATTTTGTCTTTAAATACCTGTCTAATTTTGTTTTGGTCCGCGATGCAAAGAGACAACTTTCTGAAACACAAAAAGAATTTGAAACCCACCAAAAAGGTGCCTTAAAACGTCAACAAGTACTCAATCGAAAGCTTCAAGACGAACGTCTCAAAAACAAAAAAAACAATCCCCAAAATTAAGAAGTTCATCTCCTCTAAAAAATTGGCAATTAAATTAATCTCTCTATTTATACTAAAATAAAACCTTCACTCGTTAAAGTAGCTGTAGGTACTAGATTAAAAAATTTGAACAAGTTTGGTTCTAAAAAATATCACCCCATAATCTAACAAAACCAACTGAAATAAGTATATTTGCTGACTGTTTTTAATTATGAAAAAAATCATCTTATTTTTACTGTTTTGTCAATTTACAAGCCTCTCCATGGCACAAATAAATGAAATTGGCTTTTTTGTCGGAGGCAGTAATTATATCGGTGATATAGGAAACACTAAATTTATAAGAGCTAACGCTCCTGCATTTGGATTCATTTACAAATTTAACAAGGACCCTAGAATTGCTTACAGAACCACCCTTACAAATATGACCATCCATTCAAGTAGCGCAAATTCAAATAATGAAGTGCGTGAATCATTTGAAATTACAATCGACAAAAAGATTACAGAGCTCACCGCAGGTATTGAATTTAACTTTTTTGAATATAATATTGCCTCTAAAAAACAATCTAACAGCCCTTATTTTATTTTTGAATTAGCTGCCTTTCAATACAAAAAAGCCATTAGTCTTAGTCCTAATATAAACCCTGCTGACGGGTTCAATTACAAAACAAAATGGGGACTTGCTCTTCCCTTCGGCATTGGATACAAATCAAAATTATACGATAAATTTGCTTTTGCTTTAGAAACCCGTATTCGGTATACCTTTACAGATGATTTAGATGATGGCCAATTCTATAAGGATCATGATCTCATAAAAGGTGAAAAATCTAAATTTAATAATTCATCAACCAATGACTGGTATCTATTTACTGGCATCTCAATTGTTTACACATTTGGAAGACCTACATGCTACTAAAACACTACATATCCAATGAACTATCTTTCTAAAATAAACCTAAATAAAACACCTCAGCATGTAGCTATTATCATGGATGGAAATGGCCGTTGGGCTAAAAAACAGGGAATGACCCGTATATTTGGTCATAGAAATGCACTAAAAGCAATAAGAGAAACTGTAGAAGCGGCTTCAGAGATTGGCACAAAAGCAATCACCTTATACGCTTTTTCAACAGAGAACTGGAACCGTCCAAAATTAGAAGTAGATGCATTGATGAATTTATTAATCTCTTCCTTAAAAAAGGAATTAGCCGATTTTCAAAAAAATAGCATTCAAGTAAAAACGATTGGAGAAACAAAAAACCTTCCTAAAAAGGCCCAAAAAATATTACACGAAGTAATTGATGCTACAAAAAACAACTCAAAAATAACCTTGACCTTTGCTCTGAGTTATGGATCAAGAGAAGAGATTGTGGCTGCAGTTCAAAATATTTCTAAAAAAATTGTTAATAAAGAACTTGAAGTTAAAGAAATTGATGAAAATATTATAAATAATCATTTATATACAGTTTCTTTGCCGGAAGTTGATTTGGTAATTCGAACAAGTGGAGAGCAACGCATTAGCAATTTCTTACTATGGCAAATAGCCTATGCTGAATTCTATTTTACTGATGTACTATGGCCAGACTTTAGAAAAGATGATTTTTACGAGGCTGTAGTTGAATATCAAAATCGAGAACGACGCTTTGGAAAAACAAGCGAACAAATTGAGAATTTAAATGTCCAGAATTAAAATATATTTTTTCTTTTTTGCATTAGCAACTATTAGTCAAACTGCCTTTGCTCAAGGAAACGAAAAAGATCAACCTTCAAAAACAATCCCTTTCGTTCAAGGCAACAAATACATCTTAGGTGAAATTAGTGTCGTTGGGGTTCAGCAATTCAGTGAAAAATCTGTAAAAATTTACACTGGTTTAAAAACAGGTCAAGAAATTAAAATACCTGGAGACAAATTGTCAAGTGCTATTAAAAAATTGTATGAAACAAAACGCTTTAGTACTGTAGATGTATACATTGTAAAAATAGACAATAATATAGCTTATTTAGAATTTAATGTAAAAGAACTCCCTCAACTAAATAATGTAACCCTAACAGGAGTGAGTAAGTCAAAAGCAAAAACTTTAAAAGCAGATGCAGAACTCAAAAAAGGAGAAATGCTCACTGACAACCTTATTATAACTACTCAAAACTACTTCAAAAAAAAATATACAGACAAGGGTTATTTAAAAACAAAAGTAACCATTAACACAAAAAAAGATACGACAGAAGTCAATGCTGCGAATATGTTAATACATATAGACAAAGGTGCTAAAATAAAAATAAAAGAAATTAACTTTAAAGGAAACAAAAGGGTCTCTGATAAAAAACTTAGGAGTTATCTAAAAAAGACCAAAAGAAAATTTTGGGGCCGTTTTTGGAAACCATCAAAATACATCAAAGACAAATACAAAGAAGATTTAGAAAATTTAATAGAAAAATATCACGAACAGGGCTATAGAGATACGCGTATCACCTCGGATAGTATCGTTTGGAACAAAGACGGAAAAACAATTAATTTAAATATTACTCTTGAAGAAGGTAAACGTTATTATTTTGGTGATGTTAACTTTTTAGGAAACAGTAACTACACCACTGAGCAATTACAACGCTTTTTAAAAATTCAAAAAGGAGATATTTACAATTCAAAAATCTTAAACGAAAGAGTAAAGGGTGATAACAGTCCAGATTCGGAGGATATTTCTTCTTTATATCAAAATAGCGGATACTTATTTTCACGAGTAAACGCTGTGGAAACCAAGATAGAAGGAGACTCTATTAATGTAGAAATTCGAATTCATGAAGACAAGGCAGCCACTATAAAAAAAGTAACCGTTTCTGGAAACGAAATAACAAATGACCATGTCATCTATCGTGAACTAAGGACAAAACCAGGAGATCTTTATAGCAAAGAAAATATTATTCGATCCATTCGTGAAATTTCACAATTAGGATTCTTCGATCCAGAAAACATAAGTCCTGATTTAAAACCCAATTATATAGATAAAACTGTTGATATTGACTATTCTGTTGTTAAAAAAGGTTCTAGCCAAATTGAATTACAGGGTGGCTATGGAGGAGGTGCCTTTATTGGAACCGTTGGCTTATCTTTTAATAATTTTTCTATTCGTAATCTACTAAAAAAGGAAGAATACAAGCCTTTACCAATGGGTGACGGACAGAAATTAGCCTTGAGACTACAAAAAAGTCGCTATTACAGTACTAGTAGCTTTTCGTTTTCTGAGCCATGGTTAGGCGGCAAAAAACCAAAGTCTTTTTCACTTTCAATTTACAAGTCTAAATATTACAAATACAATTACAGCACCTATGATGTAGATAAATCCCAAAGCTTAAAGATTGTTGGGCTATCAGTCGGATTGGGGCAAAGACTACAATGGCCAGACGATTATTTTACATTAAATCAAACGATTAGCTTTAAACAATACGATCTTAATCAATATAATCTTGGTCTACTTAACTTTGAAAATAACACGGGTATTTCTAATAATCTATCTTATAGTGTAACGCTTAGCAGGAATTCTTCTGGGCCAAGTATCATTTTTCCGACTACAGGATCTAATTTTAGCTTTGGTTTAAAATTTACCCTACCCCATTCTTTGTTTAATAACATTAACTACGCTAACTCAGAAAATGACCAAGAAAAATTCAAATGGTTAGAATACTACAAACTGAGTTACAGTGGAAAGTGGTATACCTCACTAATCGGGAAATTTGTGTTGATGACAAATACGGAATTGGGTTATTTAGGACACTACAATCCTGCCTTAAAAGGAATTCCTTTTGAGAGGTATTACGTAGGAGGTGATGGCTTACAACAAAACCAATTTGACGGAAGAGAGGTTGTCGGCTTAAGAGGTTATGAAAACGCTAGTCTCTCCAGTAATGGTGGAGGTACTATTTATAATAAATTTACCCTAGAAATAAGATATCCTATAACACTTAAGCCTTCTGCATCTATCTATGCATTAGGATTTCTTGAAGCAGGAAATTCATACAACGATTTTCAATCATTTAATCCTTTTGACTTAAAAAAATCTGCAGGACTGGGAATTCGAATTTTTATGCCTGCTTTTGGACTCTTAGGAATTGATTTTGGTTATGGGTTTAATGCGTTACCAGGAGAAACTGCTAAATCAGGCAGGCAAACACATTTTATTATTGGTCAACAATTCTAAATTATTATATTTGCTAAGCGTAGTTTGGCATGAATTTTTCAGATAAAACAAAAATGAGAGAAAAAATATTCATATTTACTTTACTTATAAGTGGTTTTATCAATGCGCAAAAACCACAAAAAATTGCCTACCTAGATTTGGAATACATCATGGAAAATATTCCAGCCTATGCACAAGCACAAAAAAAATTGGACGATCGGGCAGCTAAGTGGAAAAGAAGTCTTGAAACTTCTGAAAAAAAGATTAAACAATTAAAATCAAGCTTGGATAACGAAAGAATTATTCTCACTGTAGATTTGATTCAGGAAAAAGAAGAAGAAATAAAATTTGAAGAAATAAAACTAAAAGAAAGACAAGTCCAATATTTTGGGCCTAACGGAATGTTGTTTGACATGAGGCAAAGACTTGTAAAACCACTACAAGATGAAATATTTAATGCCGTTCAATCTATTGTTAAAAAGAAAAAGTACGACTTTGTTTTTGACAGGTCTGGTGATTGGATTCTTTTACATGCAAATCCTAAATACGATATCAGTAAAACTGTAATTGCTCATATCACAAAAACAAAAAAACAACTGGAAATTGAAGAAACAAAATTAAAAAAAGAGAAAACAAAAGAAACCCTACAAAAAAGAATTGAAGCTCAAAAACAAAGAAGGGCTGAGCAAAAAACAAAAATAATACACAGATAAGTGTCTAAAAATTAAAACAATAACTTAATTAAAAAAAGAAATGAAACATTTTAAAACATTGGTAATTACCTTCCTAGTAACATTTGGTGTAATGAATTTTGTACAAGCTCAAAAAGTAGCTCATATAAATTTTGAAGAAGTTATTTCACTGATGCCTGAAACTTCAAAACTGCAAGCTGATTTAGAAAAACTTGGAAAAACATACGGTGAAGAGATCTCAACTGCCCAAAAAGCCCTAAAAGAAAAAATAGATAAATATACCGCAGAAGAAATTTCTCAAACTGCTGCGCAAAATGAGGCTAGAATTAAAGAAGTTCAAACGGACCAATCTAAAATTCAACAATTGCAACAAGTTGCCCAACAAGAATTACAAATGAAAGAAAAAACAGCCCTAGAGCCTATTATCAAAAAAGCCCAAGAAGCGATCGAAGCCATTGCAGAAACAAAAGGTATTGTATATGTATTAGACGCCAAAGCGCTTGTTGTTTCTAAAGGAGAGGACTTATTACCTGCCGTAAAAACAAGTTTGGGCATCAAATAATAACTACCAATAGTAAAGCTAAATATAAAACTCGTTGTTCTAAGACTAGAACTGGCGAGTTTTTTTTACTTTTACATTGTTATGAACAAACAGCCTATAGGTATTTTTGATTCAGGAGTTGGAGGCCTTTCTATTTGGAAAGAAATTACAACCCTTCTCCCCACAGAAAACACCATTTACCTTGCAGATAGTGCTAATGCGCCCTATGGAGAAAAATCTAAAGAGGAAATCATCGATTTCTGTATAAAAAACACCCTTTTACTCCTTGAAAAAGACTGTAAAATAATTATCATTGCTTGTAATACTGCTACTACAAATGCCATCAAAACCCTCAGAAAATTATATAAAATCCCATTTATTGGCATTGAACCTGCTATAAAACCTGCTGCGCTTAAAACCAAAACCAATTGTATTGGAATCCTAGCAACAAAAGGGACCCTAAACAGTGAATTATTTACAGAAACTTCAAAAAAATATATGGGTAGCACTGACATTGTAGAACAAATTGGAGAAGGCTTAGTTCCTCTCATAGAAAGTGGACAAATAGAAAGTCAAAAACTAAAGAACTTAGTAAACAAATATATTCAACCTATGTTAGCTAAAAAAATTGATTGCTTAGTTTTGGGTTGTACCCACTATCCTTTCTTGATTCCAACAATTAAAAAAATTACTGGAAAATCTATAGAAATCATAGATTCTGGATTTGCTGTAGCCAAACAAACCAAGGCTGTTTTAGAAAAAAACAAACTCACAAACAACAGTTCTCACCCCCCCCTACATAAAATCTATACTAATACAAAAGCGAGGACCATATATAAGTTAATTCCTAGAGCGGAAAATGTTTCTGTCTCATATATGCCTTTTTGAATAAATTACCAGAAAATAAAAAAGAAGGCTTTGAGCCTCCTTTTCTTTATACCTAAATCATTCAATTAACCATTCATGGAAATCAAAAACTCCTGATTGTTAGTTGAATATTTTACTTTATCATTGATAAACTCCATGGCTTCTATAGGATTCATATCAGCAAGGTATTTTCTAAGAACCCACATACGCTGTACCGATTTAGCATCTAATAACAAGTCATCTCTACGAGTACTCGATCTGATTAAGTCTATAGCAGGATAAATTCGACGGTTAGAAATATTTCTGTCTAGTTGTAACTCCATATTACCCGTTCCTTTAAATTCTTCAAAAATCACTTCATCCATTTTAGAACCTGTTTCCGTAAGTGCCGTAGCGATAATAGACAAAGAACCTCCATTTTCTATATTACGAGCTGCTCCAAAAAAACGTTTTGGTTTGTGTAGTGCATTGGCATCAATACCACCAGATAAAATTTTACCTGAAGCAGGAGCTACCGTATTATAAGCTCTTGCTAAACGAGTAATAGAGTCTAATAAAATTACAACATCATGACCACACTCTACCAAACGTTTTGCCTTTTCTAAAACAATATTTGCCACACGCACGTGCTTTTCAGCAGGCTCATCAAAAGTAGAAGCCACAACCTCTCCCTTTACACTTCTCTGCATATCTGTAACCTCTTCGGGCCGCTCATCAATCAATAAAACAATTTGATATACTTCCGGATGATTTTCAGCAATAGAATTGGCAATATCTTTTAACAACATGGTTTTACCCGTTTTAGGTTGTGCCACAATCATTCCTCTTTGCCCTTTACCAATAGGAGCAAACAAATCTATAATTCTAGTAGATAAGGTATTTTTTTTAACTACTAAATTTAATTTCTCATCAGGAAATAAAGGTGTTAGATGTTCAAAAGAAACCCTATCTCTTACAACATTAGGGCTTAAACCATTTATCTTTGAAACACGAATTAACGGAAAGTATTTTTCTCCCTCTTTTGGAGGTCGAACATTTCCTAAAACTGTATCTCCTGTTTTTAATCCAAAAAGCTTTATTTGAGATTGGGAAAGATAAATATCGTCTGGTGAAGACAAATAATTATAATCTGACGATCTTAAAAACCCATAGCCATCCTGCATCATTTCTAAAACCCCCTCACTTTCAATAATCCCATCAAACTCATAATCTGGATCTTTGTACTTTGAATTGCTTTTATTATGATTTTTGTCTTTATTATGTTGATTTTTATGTTGTCCGTTGTTTTTATTCTGATTTTGATTGCTTTTAGATTTGAAATCTTTATTCCCCTGTTGACTATTTGCAGTTTTTTGATCTTTCTTTTGGGTTTTTTCAGAACCTAATTCCACTGTTTCAGACGGCTTTTTATCAGAACCCTGAAAAGCAGAAGTTTCTTGAGAAGGCAAACCTGATGATTTAGTCGAATCTGTTTCTTGTTTAAGATCTTTACTCGCACCTATAACAACTGATGTTTTTGGTTCATCAGCATAAGCAACCCTTTTTCTTTTTGGTCTAAGCTTAATTGATTTCGAAGTTGAGGTGGATTTTTCTTTTCCATTTACTGGAGAAACTGCCTGTACATCTAAAATCTGATAGACTAAATCTAACTTTTTAAGTTGACTTATTTTTTTTAAACCTTTCTCTTTAGCAATCGATTGTAACTCAACCAATGTTTTTTCTTTGAGTTCTGAAATTTCAAACATATGTCTGTGTAATTTAATTAAATAAGGTCCTTCCTCTTATAAAAGGACTTTGCTTTTTTGTATATGTAATTATGAATTAATGGCGTATAAAGTGTACTAACAAATACACGAAAAAATTATCGAAGTTAATTTATACCACAAATATAAGTTTTTATTTTAATAAAAAATTAAAAAATACTGAAAAAATCGATACTAATAAATTAGCCGAAAAATTAAACCACTATCATTTCACTATTTTTTAAAATAAATAATGTAAGAACCAAAAATAAAAACTTACTTTTGCGGTATCATTACTTAGAATTTAAAATGATTCAACGTATACAGTCTTTATATTTATTCATAGCAGCTGTTACTTCTGGTGGACTTACACTTTTAGTGAATTTTTGGACCTTAGAAAACAGTAAAACTGTTGGAATTATCGACACACTATACGATGAGCATTTTCTTATAAAATCAATTGGAATTTCTTTTTTCGTCTCTTCCTTACTTTCTGTAATTAGTCTATTTAATTACAAAAACAGAAAAAAACAATTTGTGATAGGACGAATCAATATTCTGATCAACTTCTATTTATTAGGTGTATTGATAACTCAATCTCTAAAGCTACCTGGAGAAACTTTTATTTCTGAGAAAGGTATTGGGGTTTTCATTCCGATTATTGTAATTGTTTTTCTTGCCATGGCAAACAAAGCAATCAAGAAAGATGAGGATCTTGTAAAATCTGTAGATCGATTACGATAAACCTAACATCTTAGTTTATTTATGCGAAAAAAACCCAAAGGAATTCCTTTGGGTTTTTTATGCATAGAACAGAACAACGTGAAGTTTATGCAAAAAAATACAACCTGGGTTTTTTATGCATAGAACAGAACAACGTGAAGTTTATGCAAAAAAACAAGATGTAATTAGGGAGTTTTTATGCATAAAAAATATTTTTCAAGCCATTCTTGTAACATTTTAATCTTATTTACGTATATATAGAAAGAACCTAGAAACGATTAAATTACACCCTTTACAAACTAAACATAAAGCATGAGACAACTTAAGATTACTAAGCAAGTAACAAATAGAGAAACTGCTTCCCTTGACAAATATTTACAAGAAATTGGAAAAGTTGATTTGATTACAGCAGATATGGAAGTTGAGTTAGCACAACGAATTAAAGCTGGGGACCAGATTGCTTTAGAAAAACTTACAAAAGCAAACCTGCGTTTTGTAGTCTCTGTAGCAAAACAATATCAAAATCAAGGACTGACCTTACCCGATCTAATTAATGAAGGAAATCTCGGATTAATAAAAGCAGCAAAACGATTTGATGAAACGCGTGGTTTTAAATTTATATCTTATGCTGTGTGGTGGATTCGCCAATCTATATTACAAGCCTTGGCAGAACAGTCTAGAATTGTAAGACTTCCTCTTAACAAAATTGGATCAATCAATAAAATTAACAAAATGTACGCTTTTCTAGAACAAGAAAACGAACGCCCTCCTTCTGCTGAAGAAATTGCCAAGAAATTGGATATGACTGTAAATGATGTGAAAGAATCGATGAAAAACTCTGGACGTCACGTCTCAATGGATGCACCACTTATAGAAGGCGAAGATTCAAATTTATACGATGTCTTAAACTCTGGCGAATCTCCAAATCCAGATAAAACCTTATTACATGAATCACTACGTGTTGAAATTGAAAGAGCCTTGGAAACCTTAACACCTAGAGAAGCAGATGTTGTGAAATTGTATTTTGGTTTAGGCGAACACCAACCGATGACCCTAGAAGAAATTGGAGAAACATTTGATCTAACCCGTGAACGTGTTCGTCAAATTAAAGAAAAGGCCATTAGAAGATTAAAACACACCTCTAGATCTAAAATTCTAATGACTTACTTAGGGTAATCTATTATTATTCAACTCAAAAAATAAAAAGAAATGAGCAAATTAATTGCCCCCTCTATACTCGCAGCAGATTTTTCAAACTTACAAAGAGATGTAGAAATGGTTAACAAAAGTGATGCCGATTGGTTTCATATTGATGTAATGGATGGTGTTTTTGTTCCTAATATTTCTTTTGGGATGCCTGTGATTAAGGATATTAAAAAACATGCCAAAAAAACGATGGATGTACACTTAATGATTGTAAATCCAGACCAATACATTACTACCTTTAAAAAAATTGGAGCAGATATTTTAACTGTACATTACGAAGCTTGTGACCATTTACACAGAACCCTGCAAGCCATTAAAGCTGAGGGAATGAAAGCTGGGGTTGCCTTAAACCCTCATACACCCGTCGCTGTTTTAGAAGAAATTATCAAAGATATTGATATGGTCTGTTTGATGAGTGTTAATCCAGGTTTTGGCGGACAATCCTTTATAGAAAACACCTATAAAAAAGTAGCGCAGTTAAAAAATCTAATCGACTTTTCAAAAGCGGATACCTTAATAGAGATTGACGGAGGTGTTACCAATAAAAATGCTGAAAAATTAATAGAGGTCGGAGCAGATGTCTTAGTAGCTGGGAGTTATGTATTTAAAAGTGACGACCCAATAAAGACAATTCAAGATTTAAAAAATAGCATTTCTTAAATTTAGGGTTTTTCAGCATCATAATTCTTTGGCAAAGCTCGTAAACTTTCCGTAACCTCTTTTGAAGTGATGTTGCAGAGAAAGCGTTTTATTATCAATTCTTTAATTCTCAGAATACAAAAATTGAGAGTTCTCTATTATAGAATCATACTCCAAAACACGAAAAATTTTTACTATAAATAAAACTTTTTTAACTTTAAAGTGTCTTTAATGTAAATCGATGACAAATTGAACGACTCGGAACAACTTTTACAGAATTGTCTAAGTGCTAAAGATTACAAAGGTGCCATAAACAAAATCGCAGATGTTTATCACAAACCTTTGTATTGGCACATAAGAAAGATTGTCAAGAATCACGATGATGCCAATGATGTTTTGCAGAATACCTACATCAAAATTTTTAAGGGACTTCCCTCCTTTCAACAAAGAAGTTCTGTAAAAAACTGGGCCTATCGAATTGCCTACAATGAATCGATTAATTTTATAAATCGAGAACAAAAGAAAAAATATGAATCTATAAGCGAAATGAATGGCGAAGACTATTTTTCTAAACTCAAAGCAGATGTTTATTTTGATACATCTACCTTAGAAAGTCGTCTTCATACAGTTCTCCGAGGATTATCAGAAAAAAAACGTCAAATATTTAATATGAAGTATTTTGATGAATTAAAATTTGAGGAAATAGCGAAAATAACAGGCTGGAACACAAACTCTATCAAAACCGCCTTTTATGCTACTAAACAAAAAATTGAACGACAATTAATCGCATAATGATGAAAATAGAAACAAACGACAAACACGAAAAACACGGTTACAAAGTTCCTGAAAATTACTTTGAGCAATCGAAAAAAGAAATGCTTTCTCAACTCTACGAAGAAGAAAATCGAGAAAACAAATATATTTACTTGCTTAAAAAGACATGGAAACCCTTAGCAATTGCTGCTTCCTTAGCTTTGATAGTAACTTTGACCATACCTGGTTCACTTAAAAACAATGTGATTTCTGACGAAGACTATCAAGCACTTTTCATTGAATCTATCAATATTGAAGAAGAAGATTTTGACGACTGGTACGTAGAAAAATACGTGTTGGAAAATAATTAACAAAACCTAAAACAAACTTTTTTAATTTTAAAAGGTCTTTATAGTACAACCCTAAAATAACATATTATGAAAACACTTAAATTAATTACCCTAGTACTTATTTCAAGCTTGACGTTTAACCAAAGTTACGCTCAAGAAGACATTGTAATGGAAGACCTTCCCATAGAGGATATTGTAAAGGAGAACAATAAAGGAAAAGAAAAAATTTTCACTCCTGAACAAATTGAACTGTTAAAAAACCAGAAAGAACAGATCAGAAAAAACAAAGAGGAATTTAGAAACAGCCTTAGTGATGCCCAAAAAGAGATTGCTAAAACCGAGGGAAGAGAAGCGCTTATGAATTACCTAACCGACACTCAAAAGGATCTTTTAGAAAGTTCTAAAAATCAAATAAGATCGTTAAAAGAAACCTTTAAAAGTACCCTGACAGAAGATCAATTGGCTGCAATAAAAGAAAGAAAAGAAAAACACAAAGGAAAAGAAGATTTTTTCACTCCTGAACAAATTGAACTGTTAAAAAGCCAGAAAGAACAGATCAAACAAAGCAAGGAGGAATTTAAAAACAGCCTTAGTGATGAGCAAAAGGACATTCTTAAAAACGACGGGAGAAAGTCGTTTATGAACTCTTTGACCGACACTCAAAAGGATCTTTTGGAAAGTTCTAAAAATCAAATGAAATCCTTAAAAGAAACGTTTAAAAGCACCTTGACAGAAGATCAATTGTCTGCAATGAAAGAAAAAAGAGAAAAACACAAAATCAAAAAAGAACTACTTAAGGACAAAAAAGACAAAATAAAAGATAAAAAAGACAGAATAAAACACCTGAAAGACAAAATAAAAGACAAAAAAGATAGAATAAAGGACTTGAAAGACAATGTAAAAGACAAAAAAGACAAAAAGATAGAATAAAGGACTTGAAAGACAATGTAAAAGACAAAAAAGACAGAATAGAACACCTGAAGGATAAAAAAAATAGACCTTAAATTATTGGTTTGTTCTGTTTAAAAACAAAAAAAGAGTCTAAATAATATTTAGACTCTTTACTCATATACAACTATCACATGAAAAAAACACTAATCGTCTCCGTTCTTCTTATTTTTAGTCAATACATTTCTGCACAAAATGAAGAATCCTCCTCAATAGATGGATTATTAAATGACCTTTTTTCACTAGACAGCCTTGAAGTTCCAACAGCAGAAACCTTCACAATGAAGTATCTGTACGGTACCGTGTCTTACGATAATAAGGTGTATTTTTCAGGAAGAGATTATGGATATAACCAATACAGTATTTCCCCTAATATCACCTATATCCACAACAATTTATTTATAAACACAGGATCTGTCTACTACAGCGAAATGGAACCCCATTGGGATCTGCTCTCTTTGAGTGTAGGATACAGCGACTACCTCGATAAAAAGAGCAGAATAAACCTCACGGGAATATATTCTTATACGATGTATAATAACGATACTATAAAAAATTCTCACGGAATATCAAGCAGTATCAGCTATCGATATAAAAAATTTAAAACCTCTTTAAGTGGTGGTTACTCTTTTGGTGAAAATAATACGTTTCATGCCAGTAGTAAAACCTACCTAAAAATGAAACTCATCCAAAAAGGAGACTTTACCCTTACCCTTCGTCCTAGTGTAAATCTTTTGATGAGCAAACAAACCATCACAGAAAATGATTCATCTGTCAACTCCATTGAAAGCGATGTTTTTCAACTCATCAACACAGAAATAAAACTACCCCTTGAATTTGATTTTGACTTCTGGGATTTTGAGATCGCTTATGCCTTTAATTTTCCTTCCAAAATTCCTGATGAAGAAAGTTTGAGCAATAATGGATATCTGTCTCTTTCAATAGGGTATTTATTGGGCTTATAAGATGCTGAAAGCTTTTAGAGGGCGTCTTGACTTTTTTGCTTCGTTTTTTATCAAGACAAAAATAAAGAAAGGAAAGGAACAACTTATATTCATGTTATTATTAGACACCGTGTTTGTATAAGCTTTGTTGCGTTGGATTTGCAGTAAAGTTAGTAAATAATTACAGACTGAAAGACCGATAGGCCCTTCAAGAAGGCAAAAAGCCAGCAATAAAGTTTATACGGTGTTAGGCTTAGTTTATTACTTTTTCATACACCCTTACCCAATCAATATACATGTGTTGAGGGAAGCTAGTTGTATCATTTGGTCTACCTGCATATGTTCCACCTACAGCTATATTAAAGAGAATAAAAAACGCTTTATGAAGCTCAGTTAATTCACCTGAAGAAATACCCATCTCTGCAAATTGTTTGCCGTCTACAAACCAAGTAAGTTGATTTTCATTCCATTCTAATTCAAATACATGAAACTCATCTGCAAATTTACCTTTATCTAATTTAAAAGAAGTAGCTCCCATCATTGCATGTGAACCTGAAGAATCTGCGTAATGAACATTAGATTCAATAAGACCATCGTCTTTAGTACCATATAATTCTAAAATATCAATTTCTCCACACTGAGGCCAAGGCGTGTCACCTCCATTTTCATCTATATTTGCTCCAAGCATCCAAAAGGCAGGCCATATACCCTTGCCTTGCGGAAGTTTTATACGTGCAGCAATTTTTCCATATTTCCAAGATTGCTTGTTGGCTGTATGCAATCGTGCGGAAGTATATTGATTTAAACCATGTTTATCGCTCTCATGTATCGCTTTTATAACTAGGCAATTGTTTTCTATATAAGCGTTTTTATTGCTGTTTGTATAACGCTGCCATTCATCATTAAATCTTCCAGCTTTAACAACTTGTAAAGTCCAATTATTTGAGTCTATCGTTTCTTTTTCAAATTCATCAGCCCATTTTAGTTTCCAGTGTGTATCCTTCATTTTATCTATACTATTATTAGAAATTGTTGATGTTTCCATTTTCTTGTTATTTAGATCGTTTATTTTTTCTTTCTTCTTACAAGAATAAGTTGATCCTAAAATTGCAGATAAGATTAAGAATGTAGCTAATGTTTTTTTCATTTAGTTATTGTTTTTATAATTAAGCACAAGGGTCTTGTATAAGATTAGTGTGGGAGTTTGACAATTCGTGAATTGTCAGCCGAGCCCCAAAGCTTTAGGTTAAACCATAAAAACCTACAGTAATTTTTAAAACTATAATACGTCTTTTAAATCTTGACATCCTATTATACTCATAATTTCCACTATGTCATTATTAATTCTGTAGTATATATTGTCTGATCCACAAGGACAACGTCTATAGTCAGCTTTTATAAATTCAACTGATTCAAAAGAGAATGGACGCTCAGCTATAATATCAAAATATTCAAAAAATGATTTGAAATATTTGTCAGCTTGGGTCATTCCGAATTTTTTAACTCCGAAGTGATGAATTCTTATTAAGTCTTCTTTAGCAGAATTACTCAGCTTATATTTAGCCATTAAGTAAAGATTTAGATTGAGCTAAAATTTGCTCTTTACTGTCATTCGTAAATCCGCTTTTCTCAGCATTTTCGAGCTTAGAACTTATCCAGTCAATTTCTCTTTGTTGCTTTCTAGCTTGTCTGATTAGGTCGTTTACAAGTTCGCTTTTACTTGAATATTCTTGATTATCTACTTGAGATTTTAGCCATTCGTCATTAGGCTGAGTGAATGAAATACTTTGTCTTGCCATAATTTCTTGTTTTGATGTAAAA
>Ga0207964_1000025_pt1 | contig 68409 bp, 59 predicted proteins | sample Knorr_S23_td_250_FD_185608 | JGI IMG/M metagenome (GOLD analysis project Ga0207964, IMG submission 185608) | Marine microbial communities from Southern Atlantic Ocean transect - Knorr_S23_td_250_ad_251m_LV_A (SPAdes) (version 2) | ecosystem: Environmental > Aquatic > Marine > Oceanic | place...
GTGGTTTTATCGCTTCTCAATTTTTAAGTTCAACCACTGCTGTTGCTTTAAGCACAGACACGATTGAGAAATTATACGTTTTTGGTTTTACAGATGCCGGACAAAGTTTTATGCCCGAATACCTTTTTGGTGCAGACATGCTTTCTCAACCAAAGTCCTGGTTGCTTTTGGGCATGGGTGGCTTTCTTGTAGGTTTTGGAGCTCGATATGCAGGTGGTTGTACTTCGGGACATGCCATTTCTGGACTTAGTAATTTTCAGTGGCCCTCGTTAATTGCAGTTATCGGCTTTTTCATAGGGGGTTTATTTATGAATCATTTCATTTTACCTTTTCTATTCTAATGCGAACGTTTATTTATTTTTCAATCGGTATTTTATTTGGAGTTGTTCTGTTTAAATCAGAAGTTGCTTCGTGGTTTCGGATTTACGAAATGTTCCAATTTGACTCTTTTCACATGTACGGGGTTATAGGTTCAGCCGTTTTCTGTGGAGCTTTAAGCCTTTTTTTACTTAAAAAATTTCAGGTAAAATCAATTCTTGATGGTGAGGAAATTAGGATAGCCCCTAAACAAAATGTTTGGAAACGCTACCTCTTTGGAGGTGTGCTTTTTGGCTTGGGTTGGGCACTCGCTGGAGCATGTCCAGGTCCTATGTTTACACTTTTAGGTGCAGGGTTTTGGCCTGTTTTGCTGATTCTGTTTTCAGCACTTCTAGGAACTTATTGTTACGGGTTTTTTCGCGATAAACTTCCTCATTAAGGTTTACACTTTTCACCAATCACGAAGAAGTGTAGTACTGTCATGTAAAATAATTCACGTCTTTAATTTTCTTTTGGCATAATCGAAAATTAGTACATCGTTAAATTATAAACTATCAGTACTACACTCTAATCTTTTTCATAAGAATCAAAAACGGAATTTACAATAGAGATATGGGCAGTAGTAACATGCTTTGGCTTATCATCCCCATCTGTTTCCCATCTTTGCTATAAAGCCAAGCTCAACAGCAAACGGAGTTATCCTCTCAGAGCCGCCAAAAAGTCCTAAGAACTGATTAACTCTTCAAAGATAACTCCTTATCATCTACATTATGTAGTCTTGAGCTGATCTTAGAACTAATTGGCTTCAACAAATATAATAATTAATATAAATAATTAATACGATTTAATAAATTATTTTTTATTGATTGAAGGATGTTGCCTGTTCAAATCATTGTGGGTGAATGGTTAAAATACATTTCCCTTTTATAACACGTACGCTGCAGACTTTGTTAGGAGCGGTAATCTTGTTTTAAATATTGTATTTTTGCAAAAAAAATAACTCATGCCAGAATCAAAAATTTATGATATTACCATCGTTGGAGGCGGAATTGTTGGCTTAGCTACGGCTTATAAACTACAGTGTAAGTTTCCTAATTTAACCCTGGCAGTGTTAGAGAAAGAACCGCATCTTGCTTCCCATCAAACTGGCAGAAATTCGGGAGTGATTCATTCGGGTTTGTATTACCGACCGGGGTCCTACAGAGCGCTCAATTGTGTTAATGGAAGAAAACAATTGGTTGCTTTTGCCAAAGAATATGGTATTGATTATGATGTTTGTGGAAAGATTGTTGTTGCTACCAATGATGAAGAACTTCCTCGTTTAGAAAAAATACGAGAAAATGGTTTAAAAAATGGTCTTGTTGGAATAGAGGTCATTGATAAGAAGCGTATCCGAGAGATTGAACCTTATATAGAAGGCATAAAAGCACTTTGGGTTCCCGAGTCAGGAATTATTGATTTTAGAGGTGTTACTTTAAAGTTGGCCGAATTGATTAAAGGGATTAATCCGGCTTCAGAAATACTCACTAATTGTGAAGTTTTACAGTTTGAGAAAGGAGATATTTCATCTATTTCAACCACCAAAGGGCTTCTTAAATCTCGATATATGGTTTTTTGTGGTGGTTTGCACTCTGATCGACTGGCACGAAGAGATAAAGTACGTTTAGATATGCGTATTGTTGGCTTTAGAGGTGATTACTACGACTTGACAGAGCAGGGGATGAAGAAGATTAAGAATTTGGTTTATCCGGTCCCCAATCCTGAATTTCCTTTCTTAGGCGTTCATTTTACGCGAATGACTGATGGTACTATTGAGTGCGGTCCTAATGCCGTTTTCACTTTTAAGCGCGAGGGGTACGGTAAAACAGACTTTAGTCTTAAAGATACTATGGAAGCACTAGTTTATAAGGGAACATGGAAACTGTTCTTTAAGCACTGGCGTTTTGGTTTGAATGAATACAAACGAGCTTTTTCCAAGCGTTTGTTCTTAAAACAATTGCAACGAATGTGTCCTAGTTTAACTATGGATGATATCAAACCGGGTCGGTCGGGTGTTCGAGCTATGGCATTGGGAGATTCAGGGGATGTCATTGATGATTTCAAAATTGAATACAAAGATCGAAGTATTCATGTTTTAAATGCTCCTTCTCCCGCAGCAACTGCCTGTTTATCTATTGGAGACGAGGTTACCTCTTTGGCTGAGAAACATTTTGGCTTGTAATTTTGGGCTATTTATTGCCTTATAATACCGGTGTAAACGATAATTCCCCTTATTTTATAAACTTAGAATCATTGTGTTTTTCAGCTATTTTTAGTGTGGAAAATATGTGTGAGCAATGGATTCTTTTATCTTTGCAGATTATTGAAAAATATGAAGGAAAAACTTTCTATATTGATTAAGAATGAGAGCGCAGCTTTAGAAGTTGTAGTATTGGGTATTGCTGAAGATTTTGGAGGTGAACCTTCCATTACTGAGGCTTACGACCCAAAGTCTAAAGAGCATATCAATGCGGGTACTTTTCCGATGGAAAGTGATCTCGTCAATGAAATGGAAGCCTTCAATGAGGTCTTCAAGAAATACAATATTGCGGTATTTAGACCCGAGAATCTTCAAAATTACAACCAGATTTTTAGTAGAGATATCGCTTTTGTGATTGATGATAAGTTCATCATACCTAATATTATTGAAAAACGTGCAAAGGAGTTTCAAGCTATTGCATCGATAGTAGAGCAGGTAAATCCGGCATCGATTGTGAGAATGCCTCAGGGTGCTTCTGTAGAGGGTGGTGATGTTATGCCCTGGGATGATTGCATTTTTGTGGGCGTTTCTGATGATGATGATTTTGAAAAATATACCGTTGCTCGAACCAATTACTCGGGTGTTGCTTTTTTACAAAAGACCTTCCCAAATCGAACGGTTGTTTCTTTTGAATTGAATAAATCGGATACAGATTCGCGTAAAAATGCCTTGCACTTAGATTGTTGTTTTCAACCTTTAGGGAAAGGGCAAGCTGTGATTTATCCGGGAGGATTCAAAAATCCGGATGATGTTGCCTTTCTTGTGGATTATTTCGGTGAAGAAAACATCATTGAGATTGACAATAACGAGATGTATCATATGAACTCTAATTTATTTTCTATTGGTCCTGAAATTGTTGTCTCTGAAAAACGATCAACTCGTTTGAATGCAGAGTTACGTCGACGTGGATTTACTGTAGAAGAGATTCCCTACTCAGAGATTTCTAAAATGCAAGGTTCTTTACGATGTTCTACTTTACCTTTAAGACGAAAGCATCATGACTAAAGGTTTAGCTTCTAGTGTGATGATGATTCGTCCGATTGCTTTCCGATACAATGAGCAAACGGCTACGAACAACCACTATCAAAAGATTTTGAGTGAACTTAGTAGTGAAGAGGTTCAGAGACGGGCACTTGATGAATTTGACACCCTTGTTGCGCATTTGAGGTCTCGTGAAATTGAAGTTGTTGTTGTGCAGGATACGCTTGAGGAAGATACTCCGGATTCAATATTTCCAAACAATTGGATTTCTTTTCATGATGACGGTCGTGTGGGTTGGTACCCTATGTTTGCTGAAAATCGTCGTCTAGAACGAAGAAAAGAAATTCTGACGCTTTTAAAAGAGCAACACCAATTTTTAATTAGTGAAGTGGTAGACTTTTCTCACTATGAGAGTGATGGATGTTTCCTCGAGGGAACGGGATCTATGTTGTTGGACCGCGTTAATAAGATTGCCTATGCAGCCCAATCTCTGAGAACAGATGCTCGAGTTTTGGAAGGTTTTTGTCGAAGCTTTGACTTTAAGTCTCTGACGTTTAAATCTTATCAAACTGTAGATTCAGAGCGATTGCCTATTTATCATACGAATGTTATGCTCTCTTTAGGGGATCACTTTGCGGTTTTATGTGCCGATAGCATAGATGATTCTGTAGAAAGAAATTCTTTGATTGATTGCCTTAAAGATTCAGGAAAAGAAGTAATTTTCATCACTGAAGATCAAAAGCATCGATTTGCTGGAAATGTGATGCCTGTAGTCAACAAATCAGGAGAAAAATACTTGGTGATGTCAACCACAGCACATCAATCATTATATCCAGAGCAAATCAAACAAATAGAAAAACATTGCCAAATACTTTCCACCCCCTTAGACACTATTGAGGCTTGTGGTGGCGGTAGCGCTCGTTGTATGATGGCAGAACTATTTTTGCCTAAAAACGCACAAACGAAATGAAAGACTTAGAAATAAAGCTTGTTGAACCGATTGTTAAAGCTGTGAAAGCGATTTTCGGTGTTGACTTCCCAGTAAATCAGATTAATTTCCAAACCACCCGAAAGGAATTTGATGGCGATATTACTTTAGTTGTTTTTCCAGTGGTTCGCTTTTCAAAGAAAAGTCCAGAGCAAACGGCTGAAGATTTGGGCGAATACCTTGTTAGAGAAGTCCAATTTGTAGAGGCTTACAATGTTCTTAAAGGTTTTTTGAACTTGGTCATTTCAGATTCGTATTGGTTGGAATCTTATGCTTCGGCCTATCAAAAAAGTGATTATGGATTTGTGAAAACCGACGATTCCGCTCCATTAACCGTTGTAGAGTATTCATCTCCTAACACCAATAAACCCTTGCATTTGGGCCACATTCGAAATAATTTATTGGGCTATTCTGTTGCCGAAATCATAAAAGCCAGTGGTACGCGTGTTAAGAAGGTGCAAATCATCAATGATCGTGGGATTCACATTTGCAAGTCCATGTTAGCTTGGAAAAAGTTTGGTCAAGGAGAAACTCCTGAGTCATCCGGTTTGAAAGGCGATCATTTGGTAGGGAAGTATTATGTGCGTTTCGATCAGGAATACAAAAAAGAAATTTCGAATTTGCTTGTAGAAGGCAAAACAGAAGAGGAAGCGAAGAAAGAAGCTCCTATATTGAAAGAAGCTCAACAAATGCTTCGTGCATGGGAGTCAAAAGACGAAGAGGTTGTGGATCTTTGGACAAGGATGAATCAGTGGGTTTATTCAGGATTTGACACTACCTACACCCGTTTAGGGGTAGATTTTGATGCGAATTATTACGAAAGTGAGACCTATTTATTGGGTAAGAAATACGTAGACATTGGTCTTGAAAAGGGTGTTTTTTATCAGAAAGAAGACGGCTCGGTATGGGTTGATTTGACCGATGAAAAGCTGGATCATAAGTTGCTTTTGAGAGGAGACGGAACAGCCGTTTATATGACGCAAGATATCGGTACTGCCATTCAAAGACATTTAGACTTTGATTTCAATAAAATGGTCTATACGGTAGGGAATGAACAAGATTATCACTTTAACGTTTTATTTAAAGTACTAAGTCGTTTGGGTTATTCTTGGGCTAAGGATTGTCGTCATTTGTCTTACGGAATGGTCGATTTGCCAAGTGGAAAGATGAAGTCGCGTGAAGGTACTGTGGTTGATGCTGATGACTTAATGGAAGAAATGGTTACTACGGCAAAGTCTATTTCCGAGGAACTTGGTAAGTTAGATGGTTTTGATGAGGAACAATTGGCATCGGTTTACGAAACGATTGGTCTGGGTGCCTTAAAATATTTCATTTTGAAAGTGGACCCTAAAAAGCGCATGGTGTTCAATCCATCTGAGTCTATAGACTTTAACGGACATACCGGACCTTTTATACAGTACACACATGCACGAATATGTTCTTTACAACGAAGGGCAGAATCCTCTGGAATTGTATTAAAACCTGAATCGGAGCTTCACCCGAAAGAAAAGGAACTTTTAAAGGTGATTTTATGTTATCCTGATATCATTCAAGAAGCTGCTAAGGATTGTAGTCCTGCCGTACTTGCCAATTACACCTATGATTTGGTGAAAGAGTACAATCAGTTTTACCAGCAAGTACCTATTTTCGGTACTCAAAGTGAAGACGATAAGGCCTTTCGTATTGGCCTATCAAGTATGGTTGGGAAAGTAATTTCTTCTTCCATGCGTTTATTGGGAATTACGGTTCCTGAACGAATGTAAATTGATTATTTTTGACGCTAATCTCGTAGACGATGTTTGAAAATTTATCCGAAAAATTAGACAAAGCTTTTTCCGTACTCAAAGGGCATGGAAAGATTACAGAAATTAATATTGCAGAAACGCTGAAAGAAGTTCGCAGAGCTCTTTTAGATGCCGATGTTAGTTATAAAATTGCCAAAGATTTTACCAAAAAAGTAAAAACAAAGGCCATCGGACAAGATGTGTTAACCACACTCAAGCCCGGTCAGTTGATGGTAAAGCTTGTTAAGGATGAGTTAACCGAGTTGATGGGCTCTCAGGTAGAAGGACTCAATTTAGAAGAGAAAACGTCTGTAATACTTATTTCTGGGCTCCAGGGTTCTGGTAAAACTACTTTTACGGGGAAGCTTGCTTTGTTTCTGAAGTCAAAAAAATCAAAGAAACCCTTATTGGTAGCTTGTGACGTGTATCGACCAGCGGCCATCAATCAGCTCGAAATTTTAGCCGAGCAGGTAGGGGTAGATGTCTTTACCGATAAAGAAAGTAAAGACCCCGTAGCTATTGCTAAGTCAGCTGTAGCCCATGCAAAAGAAAACGGGCATAACCTTGTCATTGTCGATACCGCAGGTCGTTTAGCCATTGATGAGCAAATGATGAACGAGATTGCAGCTGTAAAGTCTGCGATTCAACCGCAAGAAACTTTATTTGTTGTGGATTCCATGACGGGGCAGGATGCTGTGAATACAGCCAAAGCCTTTAACGATCGATTGGATTACGACGGTGTTGTTTTAACCAAGTTGGATGGGGATACCCGTGGGGGTGCTGCTCTAACCATTAAATCTGTGGTTAACAAGCCGATAAAGTTTGTAGGTACCGGAGAAAAAATGGAGGCTTTGGATGTGTTTCATCCCAATCGTATGGCCGAGCGTATTTTGGGCATGGGGGATGTGGTTTCTTTGGTTGAAAAAGCCCAAGAACAATTTGATGCGGACAAAGCACGTAAACTTCAAAAACGTATTGCCAAGAATGAATTTGATTTCAACGATTTCGTAGAGCAGATCGGTCAGGTGAAGAAAATGGGTAATATGAAGGATTTGATGGGAATGATTCCTGGAATGGGGAAAGCCATGAAAGGCGTAGAGATTGAGGACGATGCTTTTAAACATGTAGAGGCGATGATTTCTTCTATGACTCAGCAAGAGCGTTCTAATCCCTCTTTGTTGAATGGTTCTCGTAGACAGCGTATTGCTCGAGGTAGTGGTCGTTCTGTGAATGATGTAAATCAGCTCATTAAGCAATTCAACGATATGGGTAAAGTGATGAAGATGATGCAGGGGGGCGGAATGAAGAACATGATGAAAATGATGGGCAAAGGCGGTATGCCGAACATGCCTTTAGGTAAATAAAATAGAGTTATGCAGTTATTAGACGGAAAATTAACATCCAATACACTTAAGGATGAAATTGCTAAAGAAGTCAGTAAAGTTCTAGCACAAGGAGGGAAGAAACCCCATTTGGCAGCTATATTGGTGGGTTCAAATGGCGCTAGTGAAACTTATGTTAATGCAAAGGTAAAAGCTTGTGAAAAGGTAGGGTTTGATTCCACACTGGTACGAATGTCTGAGGATGTTTCCGAGGAAGAACTCTTGAATGAGGTGCGAAAGATTAACGAGAACCCTGCGATTGATGGTTTGATTGTTCAGCTTCCTTTGCCCAAGCATATTTCTGAAATTAAGGTGACAGAGACCATTGTTCCAGAAAAAGATGTAGATGGTTTTCACCCGGTAAACTTGGGACGTATGACGCTTAACTTACCAACGTTTTTACCCGCTACACCCGCAGGTATAGTAGAGCTTTTAGACCGGTATGACATTGAAACTTCCGGAAAACACTGCGTTGTTATTGGACGTTCTCACATTGTAGGTTCCCCGATGAGTATCTTGATGGCTCGTAATGCAAAGGTTGGGAACTGTACGGTTACGCTAACACATAGTAGAACTACGAATTTGGAAGAGATTTCTCGTTCGGCAGATATTTTAATTGTAGCGCTTGGAAAGCCCGAGTTTGTTACCGCAGACATGGTAAAGGAAGGTGCTGTAATTGTAGATGTGGGTATTACGCGTGTTAAGTCTGACAAAACAAAGTCAGGTTGGAAACTAAAAGGAGATGTGGCTTTTGATGAGGTGGCACCTAAATGTTCTTTCATCACACCTGTTCCCGGTGGAGTAGGACCTATGACCATTGCTTCACTGTTGAAAAATACATTGATTTCAGCTCGAGGAAAGTAAATCAATACAGCCTATAAATCATAAAAAAACCTCTCGGTAATTCCGAGAGGTTTTTTGTTGTCATGTATTTCAATCAGTTGTAATCGGGCAAGAAGCTGTATCGTTCGGCATAATCCAGCATTTGTTCTGTAAAGTCCTCAGGGTAGGTCATTTTGATAGATGTAATCTCTCCTGATTCGTTTGTTGTTGGAACCATTTTTGGATTGATGAACCCACCATAAGGCGCAATATTTAGCTTTTCGGCACGAGCCAAGACTTCCATATGCAGCTCTTGATCTACTTTTACTCCGTAGCCTTCAACTAAAGCTTTACAAGCCTCATAATCTCCTTCAGACTTGATTCTTTGAACCTCACTTAAAAGTTCTCCAAAGATTTCTCGTAGTTTCGTGTAGTCCTTGATTTCGAAATAGGTTTTGCCCTCTTTAACTACCTTGGTAATAACCTGATTTTCTTGACCTTTTTCGTAAGCCCAGGCAGCTACCCATTGTCGATTGCGCATATGAGATTCTTCTATGTCTGCTCCGGGTTCTAGTCTGCGCATTTGAGTCATCAAGCCATTCCGAATGTACCCGTCGTATTCTGCTTTTCCTGTTTCTAAAGATTCCATCAAGCCCAATTCTATGAGTTTTTCATCCAAGATAAAGTAAAGGGCCACCAGGTCAGCACGACCTTCTTCTAAGGTAGATGCATAGCTTTTTAAGGTTTCTTTCATGGTTCCCACTCCCGGATTGATTTGCCCAGAAGCATGCCCTAAAACTTCATGCAGGGCGGTGTGAAGTTTTCCTGCTAACTTAGAATGTGCTTTTGCTCTTTCCATTTCTTCTGTATCGTGACAGAATTCATTCAACATGCCTTTTCCACCTGCTTGTTCGTAGGCATATATGATGTTTCCAATGCTGATGGATTTAGATCCATGTTGGGTTCGAATCCAATTGGCATTAGGAAGGTTTACACCAATAGGAGTGGACGGAGAAGCATCTCCAGACTCAGAAGCCACAGAAATTACCTTGAAGGTTACGCCCTTGATATTTTTCTTTTTGTGTTCTTCTTTTATGGACGAATGGTCTTCAAACCACTGGGCATTATCGGAAAGTACTTCCATTTGTGCGGAAGCCTCAAAGTCGGTTATTTCTACCAGTGATTCAAATGATCCCGTATAGCCTTTAGGGTCGTTGTACACCTCTATGAAAGAGTTGATGTAATCAATGTCTCCTTCGGTAGCATTTACCCAGGCAACATTGTATGCATCCCAAGTTTTTAAATCGCCTGTTTTGTAGTAATCTATAAGGAGTTTTAGCGCATCTGCCTGAGCCTTATTTTCGGCTACGCTTACCGCTTTTTCCAGCCATGGAATGATTTGGGCTATGGCTTCTCCGTACATTCCGTTAAGTTTGTATACTTTTTCCTCGAGACCATTTTCTCCGCGAATTAATTTGGAGTTTAATCCGTAGGAAATCGGCTTTTCGGTATCCTTATTTCGGATGGATGCAAAATAGGCATCTACCTCAGCTTCGTTGATGTCTGGGTCGTAAAAGTTTACTGCAGAACCCAACACCAGACCTTTAGCAGGGTCAAGATTCACTTTTTTGGCATCGAAATTTGGATCGAATAGGGCTCTTAGAGCTTCTTTGTTTAAGGAAGTGCCTGTGGATACCATCAGTTCTGATAGGTATTCCGCAGAGAATTCGGGCTTAAACTTATCCATGGAATAGTGGTGGTGGATACCGTTAGAGAACCAAACTCGTTTGGTGTAAGTCCTTAAGTTTTTCCAATCTTCTGTGGATTTATCCCCATCAAAATTTTTAATGATGTGTTCCAGAGCCCTTCGAATGGATAGGTTGTGTCTGTAGTTTTGATCCCAGATGATGTCTCTACCTGCATAACCGGCCTCACTGAGGTAATAGACCAGTTTTTGCTGCTGAAGACTCAGTTTGTCAAAGTCAGGAACTTGATATCGAATGATTTTTAAGTCCGCAAATGTTTCTGTTTGGAAGGTAAAGTTCTCTTCAGTCTTTTCTTTTTTAGTACAAGAGAAGAGCAGTAAAAGTGCTGTTAATGTTACTGGAATAAATTTTTTCATTGTTTTTGATTTTAATAAGTATCATCAAAAATAGAAATTTAATTCTGTTGATGCTTAGAAATAGAAATCAATAACAAAGATGTGTGTAATCTAGGTAGCTATACTTTAGTTAAGTTGTAGCATCAAATATTTAGGGTCTTTTGTAAGACGATTTAGCAAATTTCCTTGACGAAAGCTTCGTAGTTGTTGGCAAGATGCGTTTTGTGACAATCTTTTAAATCTGCTGTTTCCTCTACAAAATCTGGGAGAGCCTTCTTCATCACTGTAGCAAATTTTTGTGGATGAGCCGTCTCTAAGAAGACCCCATATTCGTCATCTTTTAGAAGTTCTGAAAGCGCTAATTTACCTACAGCTCCGTGCGGATCTAGGGTATAGTTATTACTTTCTTGACAATCTTGTATTTCTTTGAGTGTAGCTTCATCGTCAATACGGCAAGCAGCAACGTCTTTTTTGATGGATTCTAGATCCCCATTGTAAAAATAGTCGATGCGTTCATAATTGCTAGGGTCTCCTACATCCATAGCATTGGAGTAGGTGAGTACCGATGTTTTTTTAGCGTATTCTCCTGTATTTAAATACGTGTAAAAAGTATCGTTGATGTTATGTGCGGCAATGAACTTATCGATAGGAAGTCCCATTCTTTTTGCTACCAATCCAGCGGTAACATTTCCAAGATTTCCAGACGGCACAGACACGACCATCTTTTTACCTTTTAGGTCTTTTTTGAGCTGTTTGTAAGCAAAGAAATAGTACAACATTTGCGGTAAAAGACGAGCTACATTGATCGAGTTTGCACTGCTCAAAGATTTTTTAGTTCTGAGATTCTCATCGTTCAGTGCTTTCTTAACCAATTTTTGACAATCGTCGAAAGTTCCGTCAATTTCAAAAGCGTGTATGTTTTCTCCCAAACTGGTCATTTGGAATTCTTGATACGCACTTACTTTGCCTTTAGGGAAAAGAATTTTTACGGCGACTCCGGGTACTTTAAAGAAGCCATTAGCTACTGCGCTACCTGTGTCTCCAGAGGTAGCAACGATGATGGTTACTTCTTTATCCTCATCAGCGTTGAAGTGCGACAGACAACGTGACATAAAACGCGCTCCCACATCTTTAAAGGCCTGAGTAGGACCGTGGTATAACTCCAAAGCAGCTATGTTTTTTTCTACAGGAACCACCGGAATGTTAAAGTTGAGTGTTTCTGCAAGTATGCTTTTCAACTGCTCATCATTAAGAGAACCTTCTACAAAAGGTTTCAGTACCGTAAATGCAATATCGAGATCCTCGTAAGATTCTATTTGTTCAAAAAAATCACTAGGTATTTCAGGAATACGTTCCGGAACATACAAGCCACCATTTTTTGTTAATCCATTGATGACCGCTTCTTTAAAAGAAATGTACTCGTTGTTTTTTCGTGTACTTAGATACTTCATTTTTTTACAATTCTAGCGCCACTATCTTTACAAAGTAAATGTTTGTGCGCTTGTGTTTTTATACTTAGGTCTGCGTATACACGCTCCATAGCTTGGATTATATTGTCTGCTTCATCCTCATTTTTAGCAATGGCAAATACAGAAGGTCCAGATCCAGAGATTCCAAAAGCCAAGGCCTGATTTTCGAGCGCAGCTTTTTTCAATTCTTTAAATCTTGGAATTAACAGACTTCTTCTCGGTTCCACGACCAAGTCTTTTAAGCTGGCAGAAAAAAGATCAATGTCTTTTTCGTACAAGCTGGATACAAAAGCTCCCATGAAACTAACTTGTTGCGATAGCGTCTTTAGGTCTATGGTATTATTTAATATTTTACGTGCGTCTGAGGTGTTTACTTTTATGGCAGGAAAAAACGTTACTGCATATAAATTTTCTATCAGAGGAAGTTGGATAAGGTCTGAAGCCTTTTTTCCTTTACTCAAAACAACCCCTCCTAAAATAGAAGGTGCTACATTGTCTACGTGGGCACTACCACAAGCGATACGCTCTCCCTCTGCCGCAAAAGCGACCAGTTCTTTATTCGAATAGGGCTTGCCCATTAATTCGTTGTAGGCGAATGCTGCTGCCGCACTGCTGGCACTGCTCGAGCCAAGACCACTTCCTGCTGCAAAACCTTTTGTGATGATAATATCAACCCCCTTAAAGTTATTCAGGGCTTCCTGCATTTTACGGATCACTACAGAACAGCAATTCTTATCGCTATCCATAGGCAATCCTTTCCCATTAATAATGTCAAGGATATTGTTTTCCTCGGTACCGTTGATGCGTAGTTCTACCTCATCTCCGATATCGTTTAAAGACAAACCCAAGATGTCATAGCCCACATTAAAGTTGGCCATGGTGGCGGGGGCATAAGCAGTTATTTGATTCATCAATTACTTATTTACGATGGACATTACATCGGCAAATACACCACTAGCAGTAACGCTAGCACCGGCACCTGCTCCTTTTATAACCAAGGGCTCACTTACGTATCGGTCGGTGAATATAGCCACTACGTTGTCTTTACCTTCCAAGTTAAAGAATGGACTGTCCGATGGGATTTCTTTCAATCTCACAGATAATTTTTCATTCTCAAGGGTAGCGACTACTTTTAGTTTGTATCCTTTGTCGTTTGCTTTGGCATAAAGAGCTTTGAAAAAGTCTTCGTTTTTCTCCAAATTTTCAAACAAAAGATCCACACTTTTCGATTCTGAACATTCATCCGGAATAAAGCTGTTGAATTCGATATCCGATAAGGCTCCTTTTAGTCCAGACTCTCTCGAGAGGATTAAAATTTTACGCATCACATCGAGACCACTCAAATCAATGAGAGGATTCGGTTCTGTATATCCTTCTTCTTTCGCTTGAAGGACCACATCTGTAAATTTATTTTCAGCATTGTATTTGTTGAAAATGAAATTCAAACTTCCAGAGATTACCGCCTCAATTTTATTTACCGAGTCACCACTAATGATTAAGTCGTGGATGGTTTTAATTACAGGAAGTGCTGCACCCACACTGGTTTCGTATTTAAAATGACAATTGTATTCCTTGGCTGCTCCGATAAGATTAGCGTAGGTTTCATAATCGCTACTACACGCAATTTTATTACATGTGGCAATAGATATGCTGTTTTCTAACAAATACGAGTATCCATCGCTTACAATCTGAGAAGCGGTGTTGTCAATGAAAATACTGTTGGGTAAGTTCAGTTCACGGATTTGAGTAAGGTATTCAGGCAGTTCTTTGTAGGCTGCACCTATTTCGTTAAGATTCAGACTGTCTTTTTCATCGATTTCCGAACCACCGTTAAGCAGCATTTTTCTGCTGTTAGCAATACCCATTACTTTCAGATTGATCTGATAGTCGTCAATGAGTTTTTGCTTTTGACTGTAAATGATGTTTAAAAATTCTTTACCCACATTACCTGCACCTGCAATGAATAGGTGTACGTTTTTTACGATGTTGCTGAAGAATTTTTCGTGAATCACATTAAGTGCTTTCACTTCGTCTTTTTGGTCAATAACAATGGAAAGGTTTCTTTCTGAAGCTCCCTGAGCAATAGCAGTTACGTTGATTCCATTTTCACCAATCACGCTAAGTGCTTTTCCGGCAAGACCAATTTTATTTTTCATGTTGTCACCGATAAGTGCGATGATACATAGGTCTTTAGCGATTTCTACAGGTCGTATGGTTCCTGTTTGAATTTCGCTTTGGAAAGCTTGGTCAAGTACCTTTTTAGAAATGTCTGCATCCGATTCTTTGATTCCGAATCCGATACTTTGTTCTGAAGAACTTTGTGTGATTAAGATTACATTGACCTGATGTTCTTCAAGGGTTTGAAAAACTTTACGAGCGCTTCCTTTTTTACCCGAAAGACCGATACCTGAAACCGTTAGTACAGCAATGTCATTCAGTGAAGACAAGCCCTGTATTTTGTGGTTTGACTTTTGGGGTACATGACTGATGAAAGTTCCTTCTTGCTCTGGTTTCAGCGTGTTTTTTAAGTAGAGCGGTATCTTTTTATCAATTAAGGGCAGTATCGCTCTTGGATAAATCACTTTTGCACCAAAGTAAGCCATTTCAAAAGCTTCTTCGTAGCTGAGGTTTTTCAGAGAAAGTGTGTTTCTAACCCTTTGAGGATTGGCACTATGGATACCATCTACATCACTCCATATTTCTAGTGCGCTGGCATCAATGGATTTTGCATAGATGGCTGCGGTATAGTCGGAACCCCCTCTGCCAAGTAGAACGGTTTCATTGGCCTCGTTAGAAGCAATGAATCCACCAGCGATGTAGTTTTCCTTTTTTACTTTGTTTAGGATTTTTTTGCTTGTACGGTCAAAATCAACTTCACCATCCAAGTAGTTGTCTTCTGCAGAAATTAATTCACGGCTGTCTAGGTGCTCTATGGATAAACCGTTGGCATTCAGATAACGTTGAACAATCAATGAAGACAATTGCTCACCTATACACAGTACCTTGGCTTTGGTCTTGTCGGTTAATTCATTCAGAATCTGAACCCCTTTGCTTATGGCTTCTAATTCATTGCATTTTTCTTGAACGGCAATGAGTAGGTCCGTCTGCTGATCGATAGGGATGAGTTCCTGTATGAAGTTGAAATGAAGGTCTTTGAATTCTTCAATAAGTTCAGTAGTATCGCTAATAATCGCTTGTTCCGTAATTTTTTCTAATCGATTGGTAATCCCTGAGAAGGCAGAAACTACCACAATGTAGTTCTCCTTTTTTTGGGATAGAATGACTCTTATCTGCTCTAAATTTTCTTTTGAGGAAACACTTGTTCCTCCAAATTTTAAAACCATCATGCGATTGCTGTTTACGTCACTTAAAATTCATTTAAACTCAAAAGTTTACAAGCTTTTCCTGCCGAATAGATGTAGCCTGTAATCAACGCCCAAATGTATTAAATTATTATGGAACTTTATACACATATTACAGCCCGATTTCACTTGGGATTGGGACGGGTTTGTATTTTCATTTTTTGGCTCTTTTATTTTAACGCTTTCCATGTCTTTTCTTATGATTTACCTCTTATTTTTTTGCCCGCTGTAAATGCTGATTTTATCCATTGCATTTTTCTTTCCTACAACACTTGAATTCTATAGTATGTAATTAATTAGGAAATTATATTTTTATGTTTTAAGTTAGCTTCAGATTGCAAGATGAACTGACTATTAAATGCCAAAGTACGTTCGCTTTACTAAAATAATCCTATCTAATCATGGGTTTGCTGTTCATCGCAAACACCTTTTTTCTTTGAATAATGATCAAAGAATGTTCACCTATCACTTTGGCGCAATTAAAATAGCATCATGTTTACAGCAACTGCTAATTGTAATATGAATCTAATATAAATTGTGAATGAGTATTCTGAAATTTAAATCCCGATTGGATCATTTTGACTATTTGGTAAGACACAAAATGACTGGATCCCCCAAACAATGTGCAAAGCGATTGCGTTTGTCAAAAAGTAGCTTTTATCGATTTTTAGAGGATTTAATATTGATGAACATCCCCATTGCTTACAATCCCGAAATGAAAACGTATGAATACCAAGAGGATGGGAAACTAATTTTTGGCTTTGAATTTGATAATAAATTGAAGACTAAGGATTTGTCGAAAATTAAAGGTGGTTTTTGCTTGCGTAAAAATATTTGGATGAGTCCCAAAATGTGGGACCGAGCCCCTCGTATATTAGCTCTAGTTTGAAAGAACTAGCATAGCTGTGCGAGGGAACTTCCATCACTTCCTGCTTGATTCATACGTAGGACTTCAGGCAAACGACATGGACGAACGAACCCCAGACTCGAAACGGATTGGGGAATGTTTAATACTAAATTTTCTATATTATGAAATCAATTAAGAATTTCAAAAATGAAAATGTTACTTCTTCTATAGAAACTGTAAAAGGTGGCCGTCCTTATAGAACAGTAAATTGTATTGGCCCTAGTGATAGGAGAACAAAGCGTGGATTAGTTACTAATACTCACGATTGGAATCCTTTTAATAATGATGGTGCGGTACGATGGTCATCGAGGAGAGGATATCGATTTAAAAGTAGCGTAATATTAACACGTTCTTTTAAATTAAGTATTTAAAAAAGAATCTGATGCAGTTTCAGGCTGCATCAGATTTATTTGGTAAAAACTAGCTTAATTTTAATAAATGAACCAGAAAACTTTTAGAGGTGAAATTTAATTATGAATTAATGAAAAAAATCATCCTAATACTTCAAACCATAAGAATAATTACTAAAAAGAAGCAAATAGCAATAACTGTTTTGAGCCTGTTGATTTCTATAAATTTAAATGCTCAAAACATGAGCTCTTTTTATTTTAACATTAACAGTGCAAATAATTTAGCTAAATCTGGAAAAGTAGATAGTGCAATTTTAAAATACGAAAACGCATTTAAAAAGGTGCAGTACGTTCCTGTTACATACCTTAGAAAGGTGCTGAAACTATCAAAATTAACTAACGATAAAGAGAGAATAATACATTATTCAAAAAGAATTAAGGTTCAAAATAAAGGAACAAATCCACGCATAAAAGCAACGATCGATAGCCTAATTAAAGTAGATCAAAAAGTTCGTAAAGGAAAATCTGTTAGAATTTCTACATATTCCTGGAAATGTGATAAAGACCCTGAATGCAATAAACAATCAGAAAAATATATCAAATCAAAAAGAGCTATTGAAAAATGGAAAAAAACAGATTCATTAAACACTTATTTTTTATTAAACTTATTTGAAAAACATGGTTTTATTGGAGAGGAATTAGTTGGTTTTAGGAGGTATAATGACGTCATTGTAATATTGCTGCATTTTGATGCTGATACTAGTAATACAGTTTTGGAACCGGTTCTAACCAAAGCGCTTGACGAAGGGAAAATAATGCCTATAGACTTTGCTCAAATTTTGGATAGACATTTATCTGGAGATCATACAAAACAAAAGTATTGGTTATGGCCAGATGCTAACAAGGAAAAATATCCCTTCACGGAAAACGAAATCCCACAAATACTAAAATCAAGAGAAAATATTGGTATTTATGGTTCAGGATTAAAACAAGAAAAGAGAGGGAACCATTGGTTTATCATAAACACCAATGTCTATTAATAAAAAATACAATGTTTTGACTCAAAGTAAACTCGTAAGTAAAACATGATAAAAAAGATTGATTATGAGTATGTTTCGTTTATTCTAGCTGAAGAAGTATAATCTTTTAATTCATATAAAATATATTTAAATGATCCTCATCATCTCATCAGAAACAGATCAATCGACTAGTGATGTTATTAAATGGTTGATTAAAAATGAAAAAGCTTACGTTAGACTGGGGGAACAGCAATTTGTAAATTCCCTCTATTTCACTTTAGAAAGTTCAGGGATACAGATTTCTCTTAAAATTGGTGGAGTCTTAATTAATTTTGATCAAATCACATCATTTTGGTTTCGAAAACATACCCTGGAGATTTTATCAAATTTAGAGATCAGGGTAGAGGCTAAAGAAAAGAACCTGCGCTCACCCTACATAAAGGAATACCTTGTTGACGAAGAAATCGATTCAATCCGGCAGTTCTTGTTTTATGAACTTGAAAAAAAGAATCACCTAGGTAATTTTAAGGTAGGTGATGGAAATAAATTGATCTCTTTTTCTGTTGCCAGAGATTGTGGATTTAAAATTCCAACATCTTATATCTCATCAGATTTAAGATGGTTAAAACAAAAGTTTGAGCATTCGGATAAACTCATTGTGAAACCTATTGAAGAAGCTTACACTTGTATCCATAATAAAATAGGAATTACAGGTAATTATGATATTGCCAAAGCTTCTGTATTCGAGAATAAAGAAAGCACCGTATTTCCTTCTTGTTTGCAATCTTACCTGGATAAAAAAATGGAATTGCGGGTTTTCTATTTAAAAGGTAAATGTTATTCCATGGCTATATTTTCTCAATCCAATTCTAAAACAAAAATTGATTTTAGGAATTATGATGATGATAAGCCCAATAGATTTGTTCCATACAAGCTTCCCAAAACCATAGAAACGCAAACCATTGAGTTTATGAAGAAAATAAACTTAAAAACAGGCTCTTTGGATCTTGTTCTCACATCAGACAACGAATATATTTTCTTAGAAGTGAATCCTGTTGGGCAGTATGGAATGGTAAGTGAACCTTGTAATTACAAATTAGATAAAAAAATTGCTCGAGAATTAGCCCTATGAAAATTTCAAAAAAATCGAATTTACCACTGTCTTTAAAAAGTTTTGTGGAAGAAAAACTTAAAAGCAATGATGCTTTTGAAGGGTATCAGACAGTTAAATCGTCTTTGCTACAAACGACTAAAATATTGATTTCGCCTTTAACTAAACCTACCTCAAATTTTAAGAACCATGAAAAATAAGTTTTTCCTTTTGTTTGAAGATTGTAGGATCGTAGAAGGATATACGAATGCTATTATATATGATTTAAACAGGTCAGCGAACAGCAATCACATTCCCAAATCACTCGTTCCTTTTATTGAAAAATGCAAAAGTATTCCTGTTCTTGATGTGATCAATTCGTATGAAAATGTAGAAGAACAGCAAATAGCACAGGAATATTTAGATTTTTTGTTGGAACGGGAATTCGGCTTTTTAGCTGACAGTCATGTTAAAGATCAAATGGGAAAGTTGAATTTAGATTATGAAACTGCTTCTACCGTTCAAAATGCAATTATATGTTGCAATGATCACACATTTAAGAACATAAACTCTATCATCAGTCAATTAAATGAATTGTTATGTGAGGATATTGAATTCAGGTGTGTTATAAAATCAGAAGAAAATTTTAATGCCCTTTGCAATCTCTTAAATGATTCAGTATTTCAAACGATCATATTCCGAATGGACTATGAAGAATTTTTAACGGAAAAACTGATAGAAAACTGTTCATTACAAAATCCCAGAATCTCACATACATTCGTTTATGGCGCTCCCGTTTTCAAGGAAACAGAGCAATTTACGTTCCTTACCGATAAAGCCGATTATTACAATGATTGCGGGAAAATTAACAAAGATAAATTCGTTATTAATCAGCCTTTTTATTTGGAAAGTCAATCCTGTAATACCTGCTTACACAAAAAAATAAGTATAGATTTCGAGGGCAACATAAAAAATTGTCCATCCATGCACCATGATCACGGATGTATTAAAGATAAAAGTTTGGTGGCCGCAATTGATGAGCCAAAATTTAAAACCGCCTGGTTCATAAAAAAAGATGAAATTGAAATATGTAGTGACTGTGAATTCAGACACATGTGTTTAGACTGTAGGGCGTTTATCGATAATCCTGAAAACCCTTATTCAAGACCATCTACATGTGGTTATAATCCGTACATCGGTAAATGGTTGGGAGAAGCCGGATATAAATCTTTTGAAGAATGTGGAGTTATTTCTAATGAACAAGGACTCAGCATTGACCATGATAAAATAGCATCATTAAATGAGGAGCTTTGGGCAGAGTAAGCCCTAAACCAAAGTAAATTGAATGCATGAAAATGCATTCCGGATGATTTTATAATGAATACGCTGAATGAAATATATGGTAATATCTAAAAAGATTCCTTTCTACCATCAACCCGATGAAATGGATTGCGGCCCTACTTGTTTGCGTATGATCGCCAAACATTACGGAAGAACCATTTCTTTGGAAAAACTGCGTAAACTTTCGGAAACCACAAGAGAGGGGTCGTCCTTGAAAAATATCGCAAATACGGCCGAAAAAATAGGGTTTAGAACCTGTTGAAGAATATATAAAGCATTGGGAAAATGTAAAGTTACGTATACTATACACGATTAATAGAGTTATTTATTATTCACGGTTAAATTAAAATAAAAACAAGTTATATGAACAAAATTGCATTATTACTACTAACACTGATAACAGTATCCTGTAGGCTGAATACAACCGAAACCAAGAGTTTGATAAAAAGTAATGAAGAATTAAGAGAAATTTATAAGGCAGACCAGGCGGACAGGCAGTCTGGCAATATTGACTGGTTATTAGTTTCTAAACGTGATAAGCAAAGAAAAGAGAGAGTATATGAGTTGTTGGACTCAAATTTAGTGCGAACCGCTGAAGATTATGCCAATGCAGCCATGATATTCCAACATGGTGGCGATACAATTGCTTCAGGAATGGCAGTTAAATTAATGCGTAAAGCTGTCGAATTAGATTCGAGTAGAAGTAAATGGCTACTTGCTGCCGCAATAGACAGAGATTTGATGAGAAGAGGAAAGCCGCAGATATATGGAACTCAATACAGGAAAATGAGTGCAGATGAACCCTGGGAACTTTATGAATTGGATTCCACCAAAATCAGGGATGAAGAAAGAAGAGAATATGGCGTTGAAACATTAGTGGAACAGAGTGAAAAGCTAAGAATAATGAATAAGAAGAAATTGAATGAACTCCTAGAATTAAGAAAAAGCACAGATGATATTATAAAATTTGTTAAAAGTGCTGATTTACAAAATTCTGAATTCAATCTATCAGAGAGAGGGATCAATAGTTTCGGATATCAATTGATGGGTGAAGGAAAAAATGAAGATGCATTGAAAATTTTTAAACTAAACACGGAATTATATTCGGATGGTTTTAATACGTACGATAGTTATGGTGAATGTTTAGTGAAATTAGGCAAAACAAAAGAGGGAATTGTTGCGTACAAAAAATCACTTGAACTAAATCCAAACAATGATAATGCAAAAAAGGTGTTAGAAGAAATAGAAGAATAAAAGCATTGCAAGTGTATGATATTCATTCGGGCAAAAGCTCACAACGTCACATCCACTGGCTCAAAACAAAAAAATATAATTATGTCCCGGTAATAATGGTGGTAAGCTGTAATTTATTTTATAAATCTGGAAAAGTTTAAAGAAATTGAGTATTAATTCTAAGTTTTCATTTTATCATCAACCTGACGAAATGGATTGCGGCCCTACTTGTTTGCGTATGATCGCCAAACATTACGGAAGAACCATTTCTCTGGAAAAACTGCGTAAACTTTCGGAAACCACAAGAGAGGGGTCGTCCTTGAAAAATATCGCAAATACGGCCGAAAAAATTGGGTTCAGAACGATTGGCGTAAAAATAAACTTTCAAAAACTACAGGAAGAAGCTCCCTTGCCTTGCATTGTGTTTTGGCAGCAACATCATTTTGTTGTGGTGTATGACATCGTTAAAAAGAAGCGGTTTCGAGTGAAAAAAGGAACTGCATCACAAAATGGGCAGGCTAGTCATGCGAGATACATCATTAAAGTAGCCGATCCGGGACACGGACTTCTGGAATACTCCGAAGAAGAGTTTATAAAAAATTGGATGGGTGATCATGCCCATCAACACACCGAAGAAGGCATAGCCTTATTACTGGAACCCACCCCAAAATTAAAACATACCGAGGTGGATGATATAGAAGCCCGAAAGGGCTTTTCTTTTTTGTATCAGTATTTGTTTCGGTATAAAAAATTTATGCTGCAACTAGCTATTGGTTTGCTTGCAGGGAGCTTGTTGCAATTGATCTTTCCTTTTTTAACACAGAGTGTGGTCGATGTCGGTATCCAAAATCAGGATATTCATTTCATCTACCTTATTTTAATTGCTCAGGTTTTTCTTTTTTTCGGTAGTACAGCCATAGAATTGATTAGGGGATGGATCTTATTGCACTTAAGTACCCGGATTAATATTTCGCTCATATCCGATTTCTTTATCAAACTGATGAATCTTCCCATCGCCTTTTTTGATGTAAAGATGACTGGAGATATCATGCAACGTATTAACGATCATCAGCGCATTGAAAATTTGCTGACCACGGAATCTTTAAACGTTTTGTTTTCCTTATTCAATCTGATTGTTTTTGGAGCCGTTTTGGCTTGGTATGACCTGAGAATATTTGGAATATTTTTCACGGGAAGTATTCTCTATTTTTTGTGGGTTCTGCTGTTCTTGAAAAAACGAGAGGAACTGGATTACAAGCGTTTCTCTCAAATGAGTGATGAGCAAAGTAAGGTGATGGAACTCATTAACGGAATGCAGGAAATAAAGCTGCATAATGCAGAAAAACAAAAGCGTTGGGCTTGGGAGTTTTTGCAAGCGCGCTTGTTTAAAATTTCTATGAAAAGTCTGGCTCTGGAGCAAACTCAGTCCACAGGTTCTGGTTTTATCGATGAGATCAAAAATATCTTTATCAGTATTTTTTCTGCTAAGTTGGTGATAGACGGTCAAATTACTCTGGGTATGATGATGTCCATCTCTTACATTATTGGTCAGTTAAATAGTCCCATTCAACAACTTATCGGTTTTGTGTATTCTGTCCAGGATGCGAAAATTGCCTTAGAACGCTTGTCAGAAATTCACAATAGAAAGGATGAAGAGGATATATATGAAGAAAAAATACATGAGGTCCCTTTAGATTCAGACTTTCAATTGGAAAATATCGATTACAGGTATGTAGGAGGCACTGAAAAGGTGATCAAAGATCTAAGTCTCAGCATTCCGGCCAATAAGATTACGGCTATCGTAGGCGCAAGTGGGAGTGGTAAAACGACTTTAATGAAGTTGTTGCTCAAATTTTATGAACCCAATGCCGGAAAGATCGCCATTGGCAATTATGATCTGAATACGGTTTCTCAAAGTTCATGGAGGGCGCAATGCGGTGTAGTGATGCAGGAAGGGTACATTTTTAATGATACCATAGCCAATAACATCGCCATTGGTGAAGATCAGATCCATAGAGAACGCTTAAGTCAGGCGGTTGATGTCGCCAATATTAAAGCGTTTATTGAAACCTTACCGCTTGGTTACAATACTAAAATAGGGATGGAGGGCGTGGGGATGAGTACCGGGCAAAAGCAGCGCCTGTTAATTGCCCGTGCCGTGTATAAAGATCCAAAGTTTATCTTTTTTGATGAGGCGACCAGCGCCTTAGATGCGAAAAACGAACGTGTCATCATGGAGAATTTAAATAACTTTTTTAAAGATCGTACGGCCCTTGTCATTGCTCACCGTCTGAGTACCGTAAAAAATGCCGATCAAATTGTGGTGCTGGATAAAGGGAAAATTATTGAAAAGGGTACGCATACCGACCTGGTGAATCTGAAAGGGACGTACTACTCCTTGGTTAAAAATCAGTTGGAGCTTAATTAATGGACAATTGATAATGGACAATTGATAATGGACAATGGACAATTGATAATGGATAATTGATGATGAGAAAAAATGTAGTTAAGGATAAGAGTTTTGATTTTGCACTGATTGTTGTGAATACCTATAAAATGCTTGTCCATAAGAAAAGGGAGTATATTTTATCAAAGCAGTTTCTAAGAAGTGGTACTGCCATAGGAGCATTGATCCGGGAAGCTGAACAGGCAGAAAGTAAAGCAGACTTTATTCATAAGTTATCCATCTCGCTTAAAGAGGCGAATGAAACGCATTATTGGATTGAACTCTTGCATCAATCAGCTTATTTAAATAATGAGTTGCATCTAAAATTAATAGCACAGGCAGATGAATTAATTAAACTGCTTACGGCAATAATAAAAACAACTAAAAACAGGAAATAATTGAGAATTGTCAATTGACAATGGACAATTAAAAAATAGAACATGAGTACTGAGCAAATTGAAACCAAAAAGAATTCTCAATTCTCAATTGTCAATTCTCAATTAGAAAATGACAATTCTCAATTAGAGAACATTCGTAGTGATGAGGTTCAGGAGATACTATGTCACGTTCCAAACTGGATGATCCGTTGGGGGATAAGTCTAATCTTTGCTTTGATCGCAATGCTTGTTTTTCTGTCGTGGTTCATTAAATACCCCGATGTTATTACAGGGAAAATAATGCTGACTACTCAAGCGCCTCCGATTAAATTGGTGACTAAAAGTAGTGGACAACTACAGAAAATTTACGCCGGTGAAGGAGCCTTTGTTCAAGAAGGTGATTTTATTGCTGAACTAGAGAATCCACTGAATGAAAAGTCGATACTTTACCTGCAAAAGACAATCTCTCAGGTGGAAATGGTATTTCTTTCAGAAAGCTCAGAAGCGATTAATGAAATCGTTTTTAATGATTCTGATTTTGTGTTTGGTGTGATACAATCTGAATACAACAATTTAAAATCCTTAGTAAAAGCGTATGAGGATTTTAAGACGAATAATTTCAAGAAGGTTAAAATGGATTACCTGTATAAACAGATTGACTACTACCAGAGACTAGCAGAAATTAGCAATGGTCAAATTGCGGCATTTGAGAGGAATTTGTGGAATGCTAAACAAAAATATCAGGCCGATAAGCAATTGTACGAAAAGGGGATGATCTCTAAAATGGATTTTTACACTAAAGAAACGGAATGGCTGCGAAGTCAACAGGAGTTGGATAATTTGAAAAAATCCTACGTTCACAATAAAATTACCATTGCCGAATACGAAAAACAAGGACAGGACTTGAATTATGAGTTTGCCGAAAAAGAACGAAAACTAAAAGAGGGCATTCAGTCAGGCATAAACAATCTGAAAAACTTTATTTTCTCCTGGGAGCAAAATTACGTGTTAAGAGCTCCTTTTACGGGTAAGGTAAGCTATCTATCCAACTTTTCTCAAAACCAGTTTATTCAGGCCGGAACACCCCTTTTTGCCATTATTCCCGACAACAACAAGTTTGTGGGGTATCTTAAAATTCCTTCTCAGGGGTTTGGAAAGGTGAAGCCGGAACAGCAGGTCCACATAAAATTAGATCATTATCCTTACCACGAATACGGACAGGTTAAGGGAAAAGTCGTTGAAGTGATGCAAATGCCGAACAGAGATGTCTCCGCCAATCAGAGTGTCTATCTGGCAAAAATTGCATTAACCAATGGTTTGGTAAGTACCTATCAAAAAGAATTGGAATTTAAACCCGAGATGAGTGGAACCGCAGAAATTGTTACCGAAGATTTACGCCTGATGCAGCGGATATTCAGTAAATTCAAGAAAATAATGGATCGGTAATGTTAATCCTCAGCCCTGAGAATTTGATTGATGGAAGCCATTTTGATGGCTGCAATAGCACATTCCACCCCTTTGTTACCCAATTTACCTCCTGACCTGTCGATGGCTTGTTGCATCGTATTGTCGGTAAGTACACCAAAAATAACAGGAATATCGAGGGTAATGTTCAGTTGAGTGATGCCGTTGCTGATGCCTTGGCAAACAAAGTCAAAATGCTTGGTTTCACCCTGAATAACAGATCCAAGCGTAATGATGCCGTCTACATCGGTTGTTTCTGCCAATAGGTTGGCTCCATAGGTGAGTTCAAAACTACCGGGTACGTTAATGCGAATGATGTCTTCTTGGGCCACTCCATTTTCGATAAGGGCTTCATGAGCTCCTTTGTAGAGTCCTTCGGTGATTTCTTTGTTCCATTCAGAAACAACAATCCCAAAGCGCAGACCGGCTGCGTTTGGGATTGTTTCTTTATCGTAATAGGATAGGTTTGTTGTAGCCATATACTAGTTTGAAGCGCTTACTTTTGCGATGTATTTGTCAACTTTTTGACCTTCATTTGAAGATGCAAATTCATTTTTAATACGCGTGTATAAGAGCAATGCATTTTCTTTATCTCCTAGTGTGAATGCTGCATTAGCAGCTTTCATAAGGAAAATAGGTGTTGTAAAATCATTGGTTCTCAATTCTGCAGCTTTGATGTAGTAGCTTAAAGCTTCTTCATTTTGTCCTAATTCAGAAAAGGCATCACCAATAGCAGCTTTTGCAATAGGAGCAAGAATTTCGTCGTCTGAAGAGAAATTATCTAAATGTTCAATCGCACTTGTTGCATCACCTAGCTTTAAGTAGGAGATTCCCGCATAGTACTCAGCTAAATTAGCGGCATTGGTGCCCCCGTAGCTGTCAATGATTTCTAGAAGCCCGGCAAATTGCTCGTCACCATCGAGAGCTTCTTGGAATTTACTAAGTCCAAAATTCTTTTCAGCCATGTACATTTCTGTACTTGCATTATTTTCTTTGGGTTGAACATAAAATCGGTCGTAGGCGAAGAATCCACTAAAGCCTATGGCTATAGCAAGAACAATAACCATCAGGTTATTCTTATTGTCTTCTACATATACCTCAGCTTTCGTAAGATTTTCCTCAATCGACTTTAGTTGTTCTTGTGCTTGGTTTTTATCGTCAGCCATTTTACTGCTTTTATAGTTTATTGATGGACAAAAATAAAAGAAATTCTCAAATCAACGCTATAAATCTAAATTCAGGTCTTATTTTTACGCAAATTAAATTTAATGCATCTCAAAAACCTCTCTTTAATTTCGTTTAAGAACTACGAAGAAGCTCAATTGACTTTTTCACCCAATATCAATTGCTTTGTAGGAAACAATGGTGTTGGCAAGACGAATTTATTAGATGCTATTTACTACATGTGCTTTTGTAAGAGCTATTTTAACCCTATGGATAGCCAAAACATTCAACATGAAAAACCTTTTTTTGCTGTCGAGGCCTTTTTTGAGCGTAATGATCAAGAAGACCATGTTTTTTGTGGTGTTAAAAGAGGGCATAAGAAAGTTTTTAGACGCAATAAAAAGGAATACGAGAAGCTGGCAGACCACATTGGCTTATTCCCACTGGTTATGATTTCTCCTGCAGATAGAAATTTGATCATCGAAGGGAGCGAAACTCGTCGAAAGTTTATGGACGGTGTCATTTCTCAGTCCGATAAAATTTACTTGCAGCATCTCATGAAGTACAATCAAGTACTTTCCCAAAGAAATGCGCTTTTGAAATATTTTGCATCCAATTTGACCTACGACCCAGAAACACTTGGTATTTATAATGAACAGCTGATTGATTTGGCTGAAAAGATTTATGCCAAGCGCAGTGATTTTATGGAAAAGTTTAACCCAATTTTTCAGAAGTATTATCAAGCAATATCAGGAACTAAAGAGGTCGTAAGTTTATCTTATAAGTCTCAATTAAATGATGCAGATTTGAATGCCTTGTTTGAGAAAAATCTCAATAAAGACAAAGTGTTGCAGTATACTTCATGTGGTGTTCATAAAGATGATTTACTCTTTAAAATAGGAGATTTTCCGATTAAAAAACAAGGCTCTCAAGGACAGCAAAAAACCTATTTGATTTCTTTGAAACTCGCTCAATTTGATTTTCTTAAAAATCTTTTAGGCTCCAAACCCTTATTGCTTTTGGATGATATTTTTGATAAATTAGATGACACAAGGGTGGAGTCTATTGTTCGATTGGTATCAGAACATCATTTTGGGCAAATTTTTATCACCGACACCCACAAGGAACGCACCGAGGTTATTGTCAAAAAGATTGATGATTCGTACAAGATTTTTGACGTTATTGATGGAGAAATTCAATGAGACGAGCTAAAGAACAGACACTGGGCGAAGTGATTAAAGAGCTTCTGAAAAACTATGACATTACCTCAAAGTTTAATGAAGCACACATAGTTACTTGTTGGGACAAGCTTATGGGACCTTCCGTGACGAAATATACCGTAAGTATAGAAGTTGAAAAGCGAATCTTATTTGTTCAGCTGAACAATGCTGCGCTCAAACAAGAGCTTAGTTATGCAAGAGAAAAAATTAAAAAGATGTTGAATGATGAGGTGGGTGAGGAAGTTTTATTGGATGTTCGCATCTATTAAATCCTCTAAAATTAGGCCTTAATACTTGGCCATCCCCCGATCAACTTCAAGTGCCCAAGCATGAATACCTCCTTCCAGATTGATAAGTTTATCGTATCCTTTGGTCTCTAGATAATGGATGACGTTTAAACTCCGTACACCGTGGTGGCACATAATTACGGTAGATTCATCACTGGGCATGTGCTCTATAGATTCTGTCAGTCTGCTCATCGGAATGTTTTTGGTTCCTTCAATACGACAGACTTCCCATTCAAATTGCTCTCTTACGTCAATAATAGGAATCTTTTTCCCTGAATTAATGTATTCTGAAAGTTCTTTTACGGAAATACTCTTGACCTCTTTGTTAAGATTCATTTTTAGTAATTTTGTAATGCTTATAAAATCAGCGCAAATATATTCGTAAAACGAAATAAACGGAAAGATTTTGAAGATACTTATAACAGGGGGTAGTGGATTGATTGGAAAGGTTCTGACTCAATCTTTGCAAGATGCAGGTCATGAAGTTGCAATTTTAACCAGGAGACTGGATTCAAAATCAACCGTTACACAATATTTATGGAATCCGAATCGTAAAGAAATTGATGCTGATGCTCTGTCCGGTGTTGAGGCTATTGTTCATTTGGCTGGGGCTAATATTGCAGAAAAAAGGTGGACGAAGCAACGATGGGAGGAAATCTATTCCAGTCGAGTTGCTAGTGCCCAATTTCTGTATGAAAAAGTAAAGGAGTGTAAAATTCCATTGAAGTCATTCATTTCATCTTCTGCCATTGGTTGGTATGGGGCTGCTACTTCGGAGGAAGTATTCACGGAAGAGGCTGATTATGCAGATGATGTTTTAGGGGCATTGTCAATGGCTTGGGAGTTGGCAGCCGATCAATTTTTAGATTTAGGATGTTCTGTTTCGAAAGTTCGAACGGGGATTGTTTTGACGAATGAAGGAGGTGCTTTACCCAAAATGACGAAACCGATTCTTATGGGTATTGGCTCGTCTTTGGGGAGCGGTAAGCAATACATGCCCTGGATTCATCTGGATGACTTGTGTGCTGTTTATACACAGCTTGTGGAGCATCAATTACCTGCAGGAGTGTACAATGGAGTAGCTCCAGAGTCAATTACAAACAGAGATTTAACGAAGTTATTGGCCAAGGTTTTACATAGACCTTTGTGGTTGCCTAATGTTCCTTCTTTTCTCTTGTCTCTGATTTTTGGAGAGATGGCAACGATCTTATTGAATGGCAGCCGAGTGTCTGCAAATAAATTGATTGAAAACGGTTTTCAGTTCAAACACCCTAAAACACGTGAAGCTATCGAGGAAATCTTCGGGAAATAAAGATTTCGTCTGGGGCTGTAATTACAGGTTTATAAAACGAAAAAAGGTTCTACAGAAATGCAGAACTTTTTTTGTGAGCCCGACAGGATTATTTCATGATCCTAACTAAGGAACTTTAGCCAAACATGAAATTCACATGCTGCGCATGCTTACTTTTTTGTTTTTCTCCCGTTATAAAATAAATTTCAAACTGATGAAAAACAAAAAAGTTCTGCATTTCTGCAGAACTTCTTTTGTGAGCCAGGCAGGATTCGAACCTGCGACCGCCTCCTTAGAAGGGAGGTGCTCTATCCAGCTGAGCTACTAGCCCATAATCATGGGTTGTTTTTCTGGTGTTTCAGGTAATTTGGGAATAACTGAAACACCTTCAAAGATAAAAATTTCGTCGGGGTGGCAGGATTCGAACCTGCGACCTCCTCGTCCCAAACGAGGCGCGATAACCGGGCTACGCTACACCCCGAAATTTTTTACTAAATATATGCGGAGAGGAAGGGATTCGAACCCCCGATACCCTTACGAGTATAACACCTTAGCAGGGTGCCGCTTTCAGCCACTCAGCCACCTCTCCAGTTTTAAAGAACACTTACCAATTAAGGTGTGCAAATATAGTTTCCTATTTTTAAGGAAACAAACCTTTTTTAATAGTTTTTTGTCGCCTCTGAAGAACAATCGATTAGGGACATAGTTATGCGGTCATCAACTCGGATATTCAACCCGTAAATGGTGAATATTCAATAGTTTTTTGATGAATAGCTTTTTAATGATATCGATCTCTTTTAGGGTTATAGATGCGTGATTAAACTGCCCATCATTCATTTGGTTTTGAATAATTTTTTCCACCATTCCGCTTACGTTTTCTGAATTTTTCACCGCCAAACTTCGCGTAGCTGCCTCTACAGAGTCTGCCATCATCAATACAGCTGTCTCTTTAGAAAAGGGTTTTGGGCCCGGATAACGAAACATTTCCGTTTCGTTCATTTTGTCTGGAAACTTTTTCACGTATTGACGGTAAAAATACTGAACCATACCATCACCGTGATGCGTTCTGATAAAATCAATGATTTGTTCGGGTAGATTGTGTTTTTTTGCTTTTTCAATGCCTTTGATGACGTGCGAAATAATCAATTTAGCGCTTTCATCTGCAGAGAGTTCATCGTGTGGATTGATTCCAGCCATCTGATTTTCAATAAAAAATAGGGTGTTGTCAACCTTACCTATGTCATGATATAGGGCTCCTGCTCGAACCAAAAGGGCATTACCTCCAATTTCCATGATCGCTTGTTCAGCCAAGCTACTCACTTGTAATGAATGCTGAAAGGTACCCGGAGCCTTCTCAGCCATCTCTTTTAAAAGAGGATGATTGGTGTCTGCCAACTCCAATAAGGAGATGTCGGATACCAATGAGAATAACTTCTCATAGATGTATACGAGTGGGTAGGTGAATAGCGTCAAAAAGGCGCTGATGAGCAGGAATCCATAAACGATGAAATCTTGACCAAAAACATCCATTCTTGTAATCATGGAGATTCCCATAAATGTGATGAAATACACAATGGCAATTTTACCCACGGATATAAATAAATCCGAGCGTTTGTATAGATTTTCAATGGTGAGTACAGATAAGATACCTGCCATCAACTGGATGAAGACAAAGTGAAAAGGATCAGGTGCTAACCATCCCACCAATACAATGGTTATGGTATGAACAAACAGGGCCAACCTCAAATCGTAAAAGGACCTGATGACTAATGGAAGTGCACAAAAGGGAACTACATAAATGAGGTAGGTATTTGTGAAAAATAAGGAGAAACGGGCGAGTGCAAGAAATAAGATGACATTAAGGAGGATGAATTTTAGGGCACTCGTATCTTTAAAAAGACTTGTTCTATTTTTCATCATGAATAGAAAGATGATTAAGAAACACAAGCTAATCAAGAGGGTTTGGCCAACGAGGATCAAACGATTGTCTCGTTCACTGATTTGTTTCCCTTCGAACTCACTTTGGTAGGAAATTACTTTAAGGTAGGTTTTCTCATTTAACAACTCTCCTTTGGAAACGATAAGTTCGCCAACCTCAACCTTACCACTAACGCTTGAAATTTTCTTTAATTCATTTTCTAGATGTATTTCGGTATCATGGTCGTCAAACAGGATATTGTGAGTCAGGGCTTCTATTAATAAGTTAACCGATTCTTTGTAGTCATCTTCATCAGAAATATTGATTTTTTTGATGAGGTCTGTCGCTTGATTAATGGTAAAGAATTTACTCAGATACTTAGCGTCGGAACCATCACCTGTATCTACATAAACGACATAGTTACCATCTTTGTCTACAATGTTTATCGTGTTTTGTATGACTCCTTTTTTATAAATTTTCGCCCAAACGGTTTTTATCTTTTTTTGGAGTTCTGTAACGTATTTTTGGTGTTCTTTTTCACTTCGTAATACGGGTTTGTTTTCTAGTTTATTTGAAGCGAATCGCTCCAGTCCATAGTTTAATTTTTCGGTCGCTTCCTTCTGTCTTTCTTGGTTTAGCGTAAAAAAGAATGATTTTTGTTTTTGAACTTGTTGTTTTTCGGCATTGACTTTCTCTATGGGTTTTCGGATGGAAAACTCCACGTCTGAAATTAGATTTTCATGAGGCCATGGCTTTCCTTCAATGGGCTCATATTTAAAGCTTTTTTTTCTTGGCATGATGTAAACACCAATACCAATTGCTAAAATAAAAAGAGCCAGTCTATAAATTGAGCTATGCTGATTTCTAATAAGTTCGAATACTTTTTTCATTGATCATACATTTCCTACGAACTTAAACAAATTTGTAATCCTTGCAAAGTTAATTTGTGCGTAATTAAGGCTTCATTTTTGTAACTTAGTGACTATAAATAGAAATTGTTTAATGCGATTGTTTCCTAATTTTAAACTAAAAAAATAAGTACATGAAAGAGGTTGTTATTGTTTCTGCGGTTCGAACGCCAATGGGGAGTTTCGGTGGGGTGTTTTCCACACTAACAGCGCCAACTCTTGGCGCAATAGCCATCCGAGGAGCTATGGATAAAATAGACTTAGATGTTTCTTTGGTTCAAGAAGTGATTATGGGCAATGTGATACAGGCCAATTTAGGGCAAGCTCCTGCACGACAAGCTGCCTTAGCAGCAGGAATTCCAGATGATGTTCCTTGTACGACCCTTAATAAGGTTTGTTCTTCAGGTATGAAAGCCCTAATGGTAGCAGCTCAAAGCATTAAGGCTGGTGACAATGATGTCGTTATTGCCGGAGGAATGGAGAATATGTCATTGGTGCCTTATTATATGGATAAAGCTCGTAAGGGCTATCGTTTGGGTGATGGCGCCATTATTGACGGTTTGGTGAAAGATGGTCTTACCGATGTTTACAACAAAGTACACATGGGTGTTTGTGCCGAGAAATGTGCCGAAGAAATGAACTTCTCTAGGGAAGAACAAGATCATTTTGCTTTAACTTCTTACGAGCGTTCTGCTAAAGCATGGAGTTCTGGGCGTTTTTCTGATGAAGTTGTTCCTGTAGAAGTGCCTCAAAGACGAGGTGATGCTCTTGTTGTTTCTGAAGATGAGGAGTATAAGAACATTAATAAGGAGAAGTTTTTAAAACTGCGTACTGTTTTCAAAAAGGAAGGAACTGTGACGGCTGGAAACGCGTCTACTCTGAATGATGGAGCCTCTGCTTTGGTTTTAATGTCTGCAGATAAAGCTTCTGAATTGGGCATCAAGCCTATGGCTAAGATTCATTCTTATGCTGATGCGGCTCAACAACCGGAATGGTTTACTACCGCACCCGCTAAAGCTGTACCTATTGCCGTGGCTAAAGCCGGTTTAGAAATGAACGCTATTGATTATTGGGAACTTAATGAGGCATTTTCTGTAGTTGGTCTTGCCAATGTTCAGAAATTGGGTTTAGACCCCAATAAGGTAAATGTAAATGGGGGAGCAGTCTCTTTAGGTCACCCTCTAGGAAGTTCAGGTTCTCGTATTGTGGTTACATTAATTCATGTGTTAAAACAAAACGGGGGTAAATATGGTGCTGCAGGTATTTGTAATGGAGGAGGTGGTGCCTCAGCAATGGTGATTGAAAACCTTTAAAGTATCAAGTACTAGGTGCCAAGTATAAAGACGTTTAAATATTTAATACCTAGTACTTTATACCTTTTTCAAATAATGCAATGCTTTCTACATGAGAGGTGTGGGGGAATTGGTCAACAAAGCTTAGTTTTTTCAGCTGATAGTCCACACTCAGCAGGTAGTCTGTGTCTCTGGCTTGAGTAGCCGGATTACACGATACATAAACAATTCGAGAGGCGTTTAATTGTACGACTTTTTTGAGTGTTTTTGGGGCGATTCCAGCACGAGGTGGGTCTAAAACAACGGTAGAGATGTTGTTTACGTATTGAGGGAATTCTTGCAAGAATTTACCCACATCAGCAGCAAAGAATTTCAAACCTTTGATGGAGTTTCTTTTGGCATTTTCCTTAGCATCTTCAATAGCTTCAGGAACAATATCTACTCCAATAACTTCTGCTTCAGGAATCTGGTTTGCTAGAATTTGACCTATGGTTCCTGTACCGCAGAACAAGTCCATAATAACGTCTTGTTTTTCATCCGTTTCAAGAACGTAATCAACGACTTTTTGATAAAGTTTTTCTGCGCATTTCGGATTGGTCTGAAAGAAACTTTGCATGCTAATTTCAAAGTCTAATCCCAATATGTTTTCAATGATTTTGTCACTACCATAAACAAGTTTACAACTTCCTTCACTTGCTTGGATACGATCACCTACACTATCATTGATGGTGTGTAATAAGCCTGCAAAACGCTCTCCTAATATTGTTTTTAGTAGTTCGACGAATGCCGATGTATTAAATCGATGTAGCTCATCAGAGGTAGTTACCAGATTTAACAAGATTTGATTGTTTGCGTATGATTTACGTGCCACCAGAAATCTGTAAAATCCTTCTTTTTTTGGAGGATGCCAGGGGGCTAAATCAGTATCTTCAAAATAGGCCTTTAATTTTGGGAATGCATTTTCAAGGTCTTCATCAAATAGACCAGAGTCTCTGTCTAGGTTTTCAACCATCCACCAAGTTCCGCGATGTTTGAAGCCCAGTGCGAAATCGTCCACATCAGATTTAAGATCAAAGTCGTAACGAATGGCAGAAAAGGAGTATTCCATCTTGTTTCGGTAATGCCATACGGATGGTGAGCTTATGAATTCATCAAAGTAATCCGCTACATTGTCGATGTTTCCAATTCGTTTAAACAGCTGAAAACAAGTGTTCTTTTTGTTACTTTCTTGAATATTTATAGGTAGTTGTGCATAGGGAGCACCGGGTATAATCTGATACGGAATTTCAATTTCTGCATCCGATTTTTTTAAAATTTCGACCAACTTACATTCTGCGTGTTTCTTTTTGCATTTTTGAACGGAAGCCAATACTTTTTGTCCAGGGAGAGAATTCTCGACAAAGCAAACAAATTCGCCTTCTTCCGTTTGAATTTTAGCGATTCCTTTTCCACCATAGGCTAAATCAATGATGTCCAATTCAATACGCTGCCCTTTTTTAAAAAGTCTTTTGTTTCGATGTCTTCCCATGCTGCAAATATACTATTTAGCCTAAGTAGATTGTAGTTTGTTTGGAGTTTCCTTTGGCTCTTGTTGAAATCTTATTTCAAGAGCTCAATGAGGTAGCTTTTGCTTTCGGGGCCCTCGTGAAAAAGTAAGTCGAGAATACTTAAATTTTTTTGGAAGCCGTGTTTTGTCTCAAAGGTTTGTATGTACCTCGGGAAATTAGCTGTTTGTAAAATGGGTTTTTTAGGATGTAAAGTGCCTCTTAAATCCGTCTCTGAATCGGTTGAGTCTATATACGTTTCACTGAGTTGAAATTGCTTTGGAATCTCTAATTCTGAGCATAAATGGTTGAGGAGCGATGTATTCAAATCAATGAGCTTCGTATAATCTTTGAACAGTATTGTTTTCAGATCATCGCAATAAAATTCAAAAAAAGGACTGGAACTATAGGCAGAGCTTATTGCTCTCCAATGCTTGGTTTTCCAATCTTCTTTGGTGTCAATGCGAACATCTTTCATCGGGGTATTGTTCTTCTTGATAACGGGAATGCTCATCGTTAGAGGACCGTTTGAGGTATAGATGATGCATCTGTTTCGGTACGATTGTTTTGTAAAATGTTCTCCTAAATCAATGAGGGCTGAGGGATGCTTCACCAAGTAGGCAAAGTAGGCTATACAAGGGAAGTAATGTGCGCTCAATATGATTTTCTTAGACATCTATTCTATGGACTTAAATATTCGTTTAGTAGAAGGATTGTCAATATTGAAAAGTACTCGATTACAAGTTGCAATCAAGTGATTTTCCGGAACAAACCCCCAGTGTCTAGAGTCTTGTGATTGATGTCGATTGTCCCCCATGAAAAAATAGTAATTTTGATTGAAGGTATATGTTTCAGTAGTTTCTCCATCAATAAGCACATAAGAATCCTTGACTTCTACGGTGTGATTCTCGTAAGTCTCAATAATTTTTTTGTAGAGACTAATCTGATTTTTATCCAGCCTTATTTGATCTCCAGATTTTGGGATGTAAACAGGCCCGAAAAAATCACGATTCCATTTTCTTAAGGTGTCAGAAGGGAAAATAGAGGGATCGAATTCATTTTTGTGTTGGCTTATTTTTTTTGGCTTTAGCGATGGCGCTATATCCGCAAGCATTTTAATTTGTTTTTCATCTAAGCTCAACAACCATAGATTGTTAAGCTTTTTCGCTTCCAGGTCCAGGTTTGTTTTTTTCAGAAGGTCTTTACTGATCAGATGGTTTGGGTCATTTACGATGTAGTCAAATTTCAATTTCAGGATTCCGTTTTTTTCAATCTTTCCATTTTTCACAATAAGAGAGTCCCCAGGCAAACCCACGCATCTTTTGATGTAGACAATTTTGTCTTTAATTGCTCCTTTATCTAAGGGGTAGTGAAAAGCAAGGACTTGATTCTTCTTTACCTGAATTGCGTTTCCGATAAAAGGCTTTTGCCACTGATTTAAAAGGGTATAGTCTCCTCTTTGTAGGGTATTACTCATGCTGTCTGAGGTAATCATTATGGGTTGAAACACCCAGTGTTTTACGAGTACAGCAAATGCAATAAAAAGCGCTAATTTGAAGGTTTTCAAAGCTCTAAATTTTTTTCTTTTGAAGGTATCTGGATGCAATATTCCATAGTGCTATGAATACCAAGAAATGTACGAGATATGATTTTGGCGCTCCTTCACCGTGAATAACTGTAAACAATCGATTCCATCGAATTTTGTCAAATCCGGATTTGTTAGGGTCAATACTCATCCAATTAAATACAGGTTTCCCGACCACGTGGTTTTCTGGAACATACCCCCAAAATCGAGAATCAAGAGAGTTGTGACGATTGTCTCCCATCATCCAATAGTAATTCATTTTAAACGTGTATTCTGTGCTTAAAGTATCGTTTATGTAAATTCCATCCTCTTTGATTTCTAAACGATTTTCTTCGTAGTTTTTGATGATGTCTAGGTAAAGCTGTAGGTTGTTTTCTGAAAGCTCAATGGAATGCCCTTGTTTCGGAATGTATACAGGGCCGTAATTATCTGTTGTCCAGTTGTAGTCGTTTCCTTTTGGAAACATGATGCTTCCCTTTTGACTGGCTAAGAGTTCGGGCTTACGAACACTTTTTACGTTTGATAAAGTAGAAAGTTTTTTGGCATTTTCATCCGTAAGCATCATTAAGTACAAGTTGTTTTCACTTTTGGTCCCCTTGTATGTATTCAAAACATTTGGGTTTAATTTAACACCTTGAGTAATGACTTTATAAGTGTTCGAATCCGATTGATTTTCTATGAGGTCAACATTTCGGATGTAGGGTTGCTCTTTAAAAAGTAAAACTTCTTCATCGGATAACTCAAATCGATATTCATGAAGTGGATAAACTTCTGTGATTTCGTTTTCCAGTAAAAATTTTTTTCTAAAACCACTGCCATTGGTCGTAACTATGTAGCTGAATTGTCCGTGTGATCTGTCTGGTAACGTTTGTTCTTTACCGTTTATAAATATTTTTTGATCAATAATTTCTAAAGAATCACCTGCAATTCCAACACAGCGTTTTACATAATTGGTTTTTTTGTCGAAGGGCATGTTCGCCTGCATGTCATCTACCGGATAATTAAAGACGACAATGTCGTTATTTTTGATGCTGTCAAAACCTGGGAGCCTATTGTACCCGAACTGAATAGCTTTGCTGTATGAAGGGCTGTTTTTGGTACCCAACAAGGTGTTATGCATAAAGGGAATGGATAGGGGGGTGTTGGGAACATTAGGACCATAATTGAGTTTGCTTACCAGCAAATAATCTCCAATTAACATGGATTTTTCCATGGAAGAGGTCGGTATGGTAAAGGGTTGTATGATGTAGGTATGTATCAGTGTTGCCCCAACAACAGCAAATAAGATGGCACTGGTCCATTCGGCAATAAATGATTTTTTTTTCTTTTCTCTTTTTTCTCTTTTTTTCCAGAAGGTCCAGTTAATGTATTGCCAGTAAAAATAATCTGTGATGGCTAAAACTCCGAAGTAAAACCAGTTCAAACCCGATAATTTCACCAATAGGATGTAGGCTATACAGGTAACAATAAATAGGCTGTGTTTTTTGAAATTCATTTTTTCATTTTATTTTAAAAATAAGTTATGGTTTATTTTGAAAACAGAACATCATGCATGCTAAACACACCTTTTCTATTTAGAATCCATTCTGCAGCAACAACAGCTCCAAAAGCAAAGCCCTCTCTAGAATGTGCTTCGTGTTTGATGGTGATGGTGTCGATTTCTGATTTGTAGTTCACGACATGCGTTCCCGGAACATTTCCTTCTCTTAGTGCTTCAATATTTAGCTCTTCTTCAGAGCTTTCTGAGTCGAGAATCCATTTGTTTTTGTGTGTGTTTTCTGCCATAATTTGTTCAGCAAGGCTGATGGCGGTACCACTTGGTGCATCTAGTTTTTGTGTGTGATGAATTTCAGTCATGTCAATTTGATACTGATCGTGTCCATTCATCAGTTTTGCTAGATTTTTATTCAATTCAAAAAACAAATTTACCCCCAAACTGAAGTTTGATGCGTATAAAAAGGCCGAATCTTTTTTTCGACAATAGTCAGCTACTTCTTCGTAATCGTCTAGCCAGCCGGTAGTTCCACTTATGATGGGGGTGTTAGCCTCAATGGCTAGCAGTATATTTTCTTTGGCAGAGTTTGGAATGCTAAAATCAATGACTACATCCGCTTGGCTGAGGTTTTGTAAATTGCATTGGTCCTGATTCTCTCGATGAATTTTCAAAACAATTTCATGTTTCCTGTTCAAAGCTATTTTTTCAATGGCTTTTCCCATCTTTCCGTATCCTAAAATCGCAATTTTCATTTAGTTCCAGTTTAATTTTAATGATAATGCAAGTGTGTTTTCTTGGGCTCCTTGCATGATTTGTGGTTGTATGTTTAGGCTAATGTCATCATTTACATTGAATTTGAATAGATGCGCATCTACAGAAGCATCAATGATGTTTAGCAAGTATATTCCTACGCTTAGGATGTATGCCAAATCTCTATTATTTCTATGGTTGTTTTTTAGAGTTAGTAAATTGGCATCGGTGTATTGATTGACGTAAGCGTCTATGGTGTTCGGATTTTCATCGGTTCGGAACTCATAGGCTTGATGGTAGTCGGTGTATTTGCTTTGATTTTGATTTGCCGAATACAATGCCGCAGCCAAACCAACATATATAACAGGAATCTTCCAATATTTTTCATTGTAGTATTGTCCTGAACCGGGAAGAATCGCAGAGTAAAGACTTGCTTTTTTTGGTGAATGTTCTTGTGTTTGCACTTGTGCAAAGAGATTAACATTACACACAATGAGGATGAAGAATAAGACTAGTTTTCTTGGAAACATTGCACGATGTGTTCGAGTTGTTCTTGATCATCAAAAGAAATAATCAATTTTCCTTTCCCATTTTTTTGGAGTTTTATCTCGGTACTACAGTTGGTTTTACGTTCAAATTCTTTTGAAATTTGTTGAACAGTAAAGGGTAGTGGTCTGGCTTTTGTTTTTTTGCTTGTTTTTGGTTTTGAGGATTTTAAGTTTTGGGATAGTTGTTCTGTTTGGCGAACAGATAATGCCTCTACAATAATTCGTTTGTATAGACTAAGTTGTTCCCCATCATCTTCAATATTTATTAGTGCTCTAGCATGTCCAATTCCAATCATTTGGTCTCTAATCCCCGCCTGAATGATGGGGTTGAGTTTTAGCAGACGTAAGTAATTTGCAACAGTAGATCTTTTTTTACCCACGCGCTCAGCCAATTTTTCTTGAGTTAATTGACATTCATCCATCAACAATTGGTAGCTCAAGGCAATTTCTATTGCATCTAAGTTTTCGCGCTGTATGTTTTCAATCAATGCCATTTCGAGCATTTCCTGATCATTTGCTACTCTTATGTACGCTGGGATTTTAGTTAAGCCCGCCAATTGACTCGCTCTAAATCGACGTTCACCAGAAATTAATTGGTATTTGTCGTAGCCAAGTTTCCGTACCGTTATTGGTTGAATAACGCCTAATTCTTTTATGGATAGGCTAAGCTCTTCTAGAGCCTCTTGATTGAAATGGGTTCTGGGTTGAAAAGGATTTACCTCAATCGTGTCAATTAAGAGTTCACCAATAGCACCGAGTGGGATGGAAGCTTCTGGACTACTTTCGCTTTGAGTTATGTCTGTATTTGGATTGCTAAGAATGGCTGACAATCCTCTTCCTAAAGCCTTTTTTTGTTTTGCCATTATGCCGAGATTTCGTTTTTATCAATAAACTCTTGAGCTAAATTCAGGTAGTTTATAGCCCCTCTACAAGTGGCGTCATACATTATGATACTTTCACCATAACTGGGTGCTTCACTCAGTCTTACATTTCTTTGAATGATGGTTTTGAATACCATGTCTTGAAAATGTGTTTTAACTTCATCAATCACTAAGTTTGATAAGCGCAATCTAGAGTCATACATGGTAAGTAACAAGCCTTCGATATCTAATTGGGTATTTTGAATGTTTTGAACACTTTTGATGGTATTCATTAATTTCCCTAAGCCTTCCAGAGCAAAATACTCACATTGTATGGGGACGATTACAGAATCCGCTGCAGTAAGTGCATTCAGTGTAATTAAGCCTAATGATGGGGCGCAGTCAATTAGGATGTAGTCGTACTCGTTTTTAACCTCCTCCAGGGCTGTTTTTAACATGTATTCTCGTGCATCTCTGTCGACCAATTCAATTTCAGCTGCAACTAAATCAAGTTGAGAGGGCATGACATCTACATTAGGACTGGATGATTTTTGAATGCAATCTATTGCCTTGTATTCGTGCTCAAGACATTGGTAGGTACCCTTGTGTTTTTGATTTGAATCTATACCTAGCGAAGAGGTAGCGTTAGCTTGAGGGTCTGCGTCAATAAGCAATACTTTTTTCTCCAAAACACCCAAACAGGCAGCAAGGTTAACGGATGTTGTGGTTTTTCCTACACCACCTTTTTGATTTGCTATCGCAATAATTTTCCCCATTTATGTATAAAATTTTAGCTATTTTTACATCCATAAATCTACAAAAAGTCAATTCGATCTATTGGATGGGATTGACTTCTTTTATCAACATTTTACAGCCAATTTTCAACTTTATGATTACGATTATTTCAGCAACAAACCGAGAAGCGAGTGTTTCAGCTAAAGTAGCGGGTATTTACAGTGCGTTTTTGAGTGAATTAAATGTGGATAATCAGGTGATGGATTTGTCAGAACTGCCCAAAGATTTTTTGTTTAGTAATTTTTATGGATCCTCTACTGCACCATTTGTTGAAATCGTTGAAAAGTATTTCGGTCAGTCGGAAAAGTTTATTGTGGTATCTCCTGAATATCACGGTAGTTATCCGGGTGTATTTAAAGCTTTAGTAGATTGTATTGGAGGGGAAATGATTAAAGCTAAAAAGGTTGCATTGGTAGGCGTTGCCTCGGGTAGAATCGGTAATTTGAGGGGAATGGATCATCTTACGGCTCTGTTTCACCATCTGAAAGCAGAAGTGTATTCTTCCAAGCCTAAGTTGTCACAAATCCACAAAATTCTTGACGATACAGGGAAGTTAAATGATTCTGAAACAGAAGCGCTTATCAAAGCTCAAATAAAAGGATTTATAGCTTTTTAGCTTTCTGGGGTTTCCTCCACTTTTTTGGGTTTCTTTTTGTACCCAAATAGTCTTTTTTCTTTGATGATGTTATCCACGTAGGCAGGAACCATGTTTTCCCATCCACTTTTTCCACTTTTAATCATGCGGAGAACTACAGGAGAGAAAATGTGTAGGACTTTGGGGTCGTAACCAATGTCAACAATTCTATTGTTGTAGACAAGGTATTCGTATAGAGATCTGAATCTCGGATGGATTTGGAGGTTCTTAGAATTGCTGATTTCCCCATCTTTTTGTTTTTGATAAGGGTACAGGTAAACTTTTAGGTCTCTGTTAAACATGCGTCCAAAAGCGGCAAGAATACCACCACTTAGATCACGGTAGTATTTTTCTTCAAAGATTTGTTTCAAATTGGGAACGCCAAGAATGATACCCATTCGTTTTTTCGTAAACTTACCGAAGTAATCTAAGAGTTTATAATATTGTTGGTAGTTTGATATCAATACGGTTTGCCCCAAAGAACAGAGTATGTCAGCCCGGTCTAGGAAGTCTTGTTCGTCAATCTCTCCATCAGAACTGAGGTTGCTGAGTGTAATCTCAAATAAGACTTGCAATTTTTCTTTTGAGACTCTATTTTCAAGAACAAATTTGTTGTAACCGTTCTTAATCATGTCAATATTTACCTTGGTAACAGGTCTAAAACTACCTCTTATCGCGAGTATATTTTTCTTGTAAAGAACATCAGAGGGTTGAAGATTGATTCCATCGGGGCTGAATATGACTGCATCTGTCATTTTTTCACGAACCAGGTATAAGCTCAACAGTCTATTGTCGACATAGTCAAAGTCAGGCCCATTCATTTGAATCATATCGATTTCCAAGTGCCCTTTACTAATATTGTCAAACAATTGTTTGATAATGGCTTTTGGGTCATGTGAGAGGAACATGCATCCGTACAACAAGTTTACGCCTAAAATACCCGCAGTTTCTTGCTGTTGTTTGGCTTCTCTCTCATTAAGGAGGTAGTGTAAAACAACATCATTAGGCTCAGAGTCTGGCCCGAGTTGGAAGCGAATTCCCATCCAGCCGTGGCCATCATTCGTTTTTGAAAAGTTGATGGTCTCTACGTTGTTCGCGAAGGAAAAAAAACGTTTGATAGGGTGTTTTTTTCTGTCAAGACGCTCCGTGATTAAACCATATTCGTGTTCAATCATTTTTTTGGTACGAGATTCACAAACATATCGCCCATTAACTTCCCTGCCATATATGGCATCACTGAAGTCTTTGTCGTAGGCTGACATGGCTTTGGCAATGGTACCCGAAGCACCTCCGGCTCTAAAGAAATGACGAACGACCTCTTGACCCGCTCCAATTTCGGCAAAAGTACCGTATATTGCTGGGTTAAGATTTACTTCTAAAGCCTTTTGGGCTGGCGTTAAAACAATATTTTTCATGCTTGTGAATTGTTTCTCACAACAAATGTAATGTGAGAAGATTACATAGCCAAGTTTAATGCTTACTATTATTGCTAAATAGATTGATTAAAAACTTATAAATTTGTTTTTATGAAATTAACTTTTTTAGGTACGGGAACTTCACAAGGTGTGCCTGTTATTACATGTAATTGTTCGGTTTGTTTGTCAGATAATACAAAGGATAAGCGCCTAAGGACTTCGGTGATGATTACCATTGATGGGTTTAACTATGTGATAGATTCAGGACCGGATTTTCGCCAACAAATGTTAAGAGAGAATGTTCAAGATCTGAGTGCTGTTTTATTTACTCATGAGCACAAAGATCACGTGGCGGGTTTGGATGATGTTCGTGCCTTTAATTTTAAGTATCAAAAAGCCATGGATGTGTATTGCGATGAAAATGTTCAGAGAGCCCTTTATCGAGAATATCCTTATATTTTTAGTGATGTTAAATATCCAGGTGCGCCTAAGGTAAATATAAATCTTATTGATAAAAATCAGGAGTTTCACATCGGGAAGCACGCATTTACCCCCATAGAAGTTATGCATTATAAGCTACCTGTTTTAGGCTTTCGCATTGAAGACTTGACTTATATAACAGATGCTAAGACGATATCCCCTTCAGAGATAGAAAAGATGAGAGGGACAAAGGTTTTGGTGCTCAATGCTTTGCGTATTGAGGAGCACATTTCTCATTTTAACCTGGAAGAAGCTTTACAGATGATTGATTTGATTAAGCCTGAAAAAGCTTACCTGACTCATATAAGCCATTTGATGGGTAGGCATGAATTGGTAATGAAACAATTACCGGATCATGTTTCTATTGCATATGACGGACTTCAGGTAGAATTAGAATAAAAAAAAACCTCGCTAATGCGAGGTTTCTTTATTTTTTGGGAGTAGTAATTAGTTTACTTTTCCGCTTAAGTCTGCACCAGCTTTGAACTTAACAACGTTCTTAGCAGCGATTTTGATAGTAGCACCAGTTTGTGGGTTACGACCGTCTCTTGCAGCTCTTTTAGAGATAGAGAATGATCCAAATCCAACTAAGGCAACTTTACCACCTTTAGCAAGAGTTCCAGCTACAGATCCTGTGAAAGCATCTAGGGCTTTTTTTGCTGCAGCTTTAGAAATTCCAGCTTCGCTAGCCATAGCGTCGATTAATTCTGACTTGTTCATAATAAAACAATTTTAAGGTTAAAGATTAATTTATTTAACGAATGCTTTACAAATATAGACCATTGTTGAGATTGCGCAAGTTTGCCCCTGTAAAATCCACTAGTTTGTTGATAAGTATGAGCAAATGTTGATAAACCCTCTTGAAAATGGGGTTTTCTTATAAAGTTAATGGTAGTAAGACTTAACAAGCATTAATGTACTTTGATGGATTGGTTCCATTTAAAAAGGATAAAATATCCATTTTCTTTTTCCCGGGAATTTGAATTTCTAAAAGATGTATTGCTCCATCCTTAGTATGTATGGTTAAGCTTTTTTTACTGCTTTCTATTTCTCCAATTTTTCTCTTGTTAGATTCGAGGGTGAAAGAGCTCTTGAATATTTTTACCGATAGCGTTTCACCGTCAGATGAAGAGAATTCAGTCCATGCAACTGGGTAGGGAGAAAGTCCGCGAATATGGTTGTAGATTTCGATGGTAGATTTTGACCAATCGATTCTGCAATTGTCTTTAAAGAGTTTAGGCGCTTTTTTATTTGCTGAGGATTCTTTTTGTTTTGCAGATTGAATGGAGCCCTCAAATATAGCTGTACAGGTTTCTAAGGCAAGGTCTGCTCCCATATGCATAAGTTTGTCGTGAACCTCGCCAACATTTTCGTTTTGATTTATTTCACATGTTTTTGAAAGAAGTATTGCACCGGTATCAATTTGTTCGTCAATCAAGAAAGAGGTAACTCCTGTTGTGGTTTCACCGTTAATGACTGCCCAGTTGATGGGGGCAGCACCTCTGTAGTCGGGTAGTAGTGATGCGTGTATGTTAAAGGTGCCGTGTTTGGGCAGTGACCAAACTTCTTTGGGGAGCATTCTGAATGCAACCACCACAAAAAGGTCAGCATCGATATTTTTAAGTTCCGCTAGGAAGTTTGGGTCTTTGAGCTTTTCAGGTTGTAAGATTTTTAGATGTTGAGACTGAGCATATCTTTTGACCTCACAGGATTGTAGCTTGTGACCTCTTCCTGCAGGCCGGTCAGGAGGACATACGACCGCTTTGACCTTAAAATCACTTTCATGAATTTTTTTAAGTGATTCCACCGCAAATTGGGGTGTCCCCATAAAAATGATGTTTTTACCTCTGCTCATTAATAGTTAGTGTTTTCCCTTGTTTAAAAATCAATTCTTCGGATAGAAGCTGGTTTATTTCTTCAAAAATGATTGCTTCTTTTATCTTGCTGTATTTGGCTATAAAAATACTGATGTCCATCGGATTTTCCTTTACGTTTTTTAAAAGTTCTTTTCGAATGGATTTTCTAAACGTTTCTGTGTCGCTATTTTTCTCAATGCATAGATCACATATTCCACAATCTTTACTTTGTTCTTCTCCAAAATAATTCAGAAGTACGCTTGAGCGACAATGCGTTTTATTTACTAGGTACTCAGCCATGTTTTGAAGCTTTTTCTCCAACACTGCTTTTCTTTCTTTAAGATGTGTTTTTGAAATTGGAAGATGCGAGCGATCATACCTAGCTGCCTTAAAAGTTATTTTACCGCGATTTGATCGCTGTGTGTATCTCAATACATTTTCTTCATCCAATTGCTTAAGTAGTTTGTGTATGTAATTACTGTCTTGTTGAAGTTTAATGGCGATTCGGCGTTCATTTATTTCAGCGGCTTGATCGAATACGCCCGGGTATAACCTTAAAATGAATTGGAGTAGCTGAGTTTTTTTAGGATTTTGAGATTTGTAGTTGATTACGGTGTTTGAAGATTTAAGGATATGAATACTTGAAGATTGCTTGTTGAAGCTTTCGTATTTAATGAGGTTTTCCTTATCTAATATTTGCAGTGCTTTGATGCATTTAGTCTTATCCAATTTGTAGTGACTGCAGAAGTCTTCCAATTCAAAATCGTAGGTTTCTTCGAAACCGTCTCCAATAGCAATTTGTAAATGGTTGGCAATGTGCTGGTAAATGGTTCTTATTTCTTTTGTGGAAGGGTAACTTTCTTTGAACCTTACCATGGCATTTGTCAGTTCTGATTTTTGGAATAAGTTTACCGCGTACGATTTTTTCCCATCACGGCCTGCTCTTCCGGCTTCTTGGAAGTATGCTTCCGTAGTGTCGGGGCTGTCAAGATGTATGACAAGCCGGACGTCGGGTTTGTCTATTCCCATTCCAAAGGCGTTGGTAGCAACCATTACTCTAACCTCGTTATTCATCCATTTGTCTTGATTTTCACTTCGATCCTCAATGTTTATACCTGCGTGGTAGTAGCTAGAGCTGATTCCTAAACGATTTAGTTCTAAGCTTGTTTCGTAGGCTTTTTTTCGACTTCGAACATAAATGATTGCCGACCCTTTTATTTTATTGAGCATGCTTTCAACTCGCTGTGTTTTGTGATTTTCTTCCAAAACCATATAGGCGAGGTTAGACCTCTCAAAACTGTTTTGAACAACATTTTCAGTTTTGAATAAAAGTTTGGATTGAATGTCTTTAACCACTTTTTTTGTGGCTGTTGCGGTAAGGGCGAGTATCGGAGTTTTGGGTTTAAGTTTTCGAATCTCAGAAATTTGGAGATAGGAAGGTCTAAAATCGTAGCCCCATTGAGAGATGCAATGAGCCTCATCCACAGCAATGAAGCTGATTTTCATTTTTTCTATGCGTTCACGAACCAACTCAGATTGTAATCTCTCTGGTGAGATGTAAAGAAGTTTCGTTGTTCCGTAGATGCAATTGTCAAGTGCAATGTCAAGTTCATGTGGGTTCATTCTACCACTCAGGGCTATGGCTTTAATGTTTCTTTTTTGCAGCTGCGCGACTTGATCTTTCATTAATGCAATCAAAGGGGAGATGACAAGGCAAACTCCTTCCATAGCTAGGGCAGGTATTTGGTAACAAATAGACTTTCCTCCGCCTGTAGGGAGTAGAGCAAGTGTATCGTGTTGCGCTAAAACCTCTTCAATAACCGCCTCTTGTTTGGGGCGAAATGCATCGAAGTCCCAATGCTTTTTGAGTAGATGAATGATGTTATTTTCCTTCAATTTCCCTTTGTATGAAATTAATTCTTTTGCTGATGTTGGCTTTGGGGATCAATACAATTTCATAACCAAAAGATTCGTAGGTGTTTACCATGAATTTGTGAACCTCAATGCTTGTGTTGAAATCTTCCATACGTTCATCGTCATTTTGATATATTTCTTTCCAAGGTGGAGCCATAAAAACTTTGTTAAAGTAGCGATATTCTTTTGCTAAGCGAATCCATTCCGGATTGATTATTAAATCCTCTTTTCGCATGTATGCAATGACGTCTATAATTCCTCGGTCATAAAACTCTATTTCTTCAGTTGCTTCATCGAACTGAGTCATTCTTTTTTTTAAAACGATTTGACTAAAAGCTTCTAAATCTTGCCAAGGAGTAATTTTTCCTTGAATGGCTATTTGATTGGAAATGATTTCTCTGGATATTTCCCGATGACAAGGGTATCCTTTGTTTGATAATTCGTTTATGATACTGGTCTTTCCAGTGCCTGGAGCTCCAGAAATTAGAATGCGTTTTGTCATAAAACAAATGTATAAAAAAGCACGAGCTGTGCTTTATGTTGTAGATGGTTTGTATTTTTGTTTAAAATACGATTATGAAACAAGATTTTAATGGTTTGCGAGAGAAATTGGAACAATTGTCTTTTCCTAGCTTGTACCTGTTCAAGTTTATTGTGAAATCTGATTTAAAAAAGATTGCACAAATAGAGTCTTTGTTTCCCTCCGAAGGAGCTGAGATAAGACGTCAGGAGTCCTCCAAAGGGGCTTTTGTATCTATCAGCGTTAAGGAAGTAATGCTGAGTGCTGACGAGATTATTGAGGTTTATCTTAAGTGTTCTAAAATCGAAGGCGTAATAGCTCTGTAATTATGTCAAAAAAGAAAATCGCCATATTGGGTTCCGGAATCGCAGGCTTGTCTTATGGGTATTATCTGAAAAAGTATCAGCCCGATGTAGAATTTACCATTCTTGAGTCTTCAAGTAGGTCTGGAGGAGTTGTTTTTTCAGAAATGAAAGAGGGTTGTGTTTTTGAATGGGGTCCAAGAGGAGTGAGGCCCAAAGGTAATGGGCAAGTAGTCCTTGAGATGGTTGAAGACTTGGGTTTGTGGGATGAGTTGGTTTTTGCAAACGATCAAGCAAAAAAGCGCTATTTGTATCACGATGGAAAGCTTCAGGTCTTGCCTCATTCTTTAAAGTCGTTTGTTGCATCCCCTTATTTAGGTTTGTTTTTAAAAGCTTTTTACAAAGATTTAAGCGCGCAAAAAGTTGCTACTGACGAAACGATTGCCGCATTTGTTGATCGTCATTTTGGTGAAAAGTTTAGAGTCTTGTTTTTTGACAGTTTGGTGAGTGGTGTATGGGCAGGAGATGTAACTAAAATGAGTGTTTCTGCAGCTTTTCCGATTCTAAAAAAGCTCGAATTAAAAAGAGGTTCTCTATTGAAATCTCTCGTGGGGCATAAGTCTGACGTCTCTGATAGTAAGCAATATCCAAAAGAAATTACATCCAAAGCATTGTTTAGTTTTAAGGGTGGTTTACAGACGCTTACAGATACGCTTAGAGATGTTTTGGCAGACTTCATTGAATACGATGTTAAAATTCAGAAAATTGATTTTTCGGACAAAGTAGAGATTGCCCTTGAAGGTTCTTCCATTTGCGTTGATGAGCTGACTTCAACAATACCTGCTTATGAGCTTAGTGCCTTTGTGATACCGGATTTAGCCATGGTGTTAGATTCTATTTTTTACGCTCCGGTTGCTGTTTTGAATTTAATTCTTCCGAAGTCAGAGTTGTCTTTTGATGGTTTTGGGTTTTTGGTTCCTTCAAAGGAAAAATCGGTTGTGTTAGGAATGGTTGCCAATAGTAATACCTTTCCGTCCCATGCAGCACCCAATAAGTCAGTCCATACGGTTATGATGGGAGGTGCGCGTTACTCCTTGGAGGAGTTAAATGCTATGGATTTAAAAAAAGATGCCATTTCCTTTTTAAATGGAGTTTTCGGGAAGCCTTTGTTTATAGAGGGTCAAGAGTTAATTCTTATGTCTAAAGCCATTCCGCAATACGAATTAGGGCATGTCGATAAAGTAAGGCAGATTGAAGTTTTAAGCCCTAGTAATCTCAAGGTTTTAGGGAATTATATGTACGGTGTCTCCCTTATTGATATCATAACGAAATCAAGAGATTTAGCAAAGTAATTACTCAACTAGATTTTCGGATACTTTTCTTTTGTAGTACGAAATCAGTAGGGTTGTTACGGGTAGGGCAATGATTAATCCTGTAATGCCCAATAGGCTTCCCCAAATCGAGAGTGATAAGAGTATAATGGCAGGGTTGAGGCCAGTAACTTTTTTCATTATCTTAGGAACAAGTACGCTCTCTTGAATGATTTGAACAACAACCAATACTAGTAATGTGGCTCCGATAGAAGCCCAAATGCTTGTCCCCGTTTCAAGACTGTGAAGTATGCTTAGTAAGAAAGCGGGGATAAATCCTAGTATCTGTAAATAAGGCACAAGGTTTAGGCATCCAATTAGGACTCCTAATAGGATTGCTAGAGGTAGTCCAATTAATTTAAACCCGACACAACATAAGATTCCTACGATCAATGCGATGGTTGCTTGCCCTCTAAAGTAGGCTCGCATACCTGAGTTAAGGTCGGTGGCAATATCTTCTGCGGTATTTCTGTATTTAGCGGGAATCCAGTTCATCCAGGTTTTGTTGAGTTTTGGGTAGCTAACCAGGATGAATATTAAGTACAATAGGATAAAGAAGAGTCCGAATATACCCATAAGTAGGTGGATAGACTCGGAAAATAAGTTTTCAAGTAAAGGGCTTACTTTGTTTATCGTTTCAGCTATCGAGTCACTGTTTATGAGGTCTTTTGCTTGATCTGAATGAATGAATTCATTAATTTGATCATTCACTTCGATGGGTATGGGTGGGATGAATTCAGCGTATTCTTTAACAAGTACAATGGCTCTTTGAAATTCTTCATTGACTACAGGTATGCTGGCAAGAATTGCTGATGTGATGAAAAGGGTGGAGGCGGTTAGGCCTATGGCAACGGAAAGGCCTCTTTTTCTTACGCGTAAGTTATTTTGAATAAATTTGATCAGAGGGTTGATGAGGTAGGCAATGAATAGCGCGATAAAAAAAGGAGTCAGTACGCTTTCTAGTTTGTAGATTAGGTAGCCTATTATGGATATGATGAAGATGTTTCTGATTGTTTTTTCTTGCATGATTTCTGTTCAATAGGTGGTTTTGTACTGCATTTTCAAATTTAAAATTCTTTAATGAAATGGCGAGCTTTCGGTGGGTGTATTTATTTTCATTGGATTTTACTGTTTTGGTGTGGTTGTTTATTTAGTATACATTTTAGGTTTACTTGACTCTTGTAATTAGTTGATTTACAATATAATAATAATAGGCTTAACATTAATTTAATATGCTGAAAAACCCCATTTTTAACGTATTCACGTAAGATTTTTTTTGATGCTTAGGTATGCGACACTTCAAATTAGCAATGGAATCTGTGGATGTAATGTCAGAAAAATATCGAGCATTTACGATAAACAAGGGTGAAGAATCTTTGGTCTAATGAAAGGTTAAATTCAATGTTTAGATGACCAGTTAAGAAAGCAAAAGACTCGAGCTTTTAAGGTTGCGAAGAGGTGTTTTAAAGTTTTTGACGAAGCCTTCGTTGTATTTTTGGTAAGTTATTTTCTGTTTTTTAACCAAACAAAGAGAACTATTCCAAATAGAATCAAACCCGATGAAATCATTTCAGCTTGAGTAAGTTGCTGATACAGCTCATTATTGATTCTAATTTTCTCAATAGAGAATCGTTCTAAGCCGTTAAAAATGAGGTATACAGCAAAGAGCATTCCGGGCACCTTAAAAGTGTTTCTAAGCTTCCAGATGGCTGTAAATAGAAGAATCCCCATTATGGCTTCGTATACGGATGTAGGGTAGACAGGTGTGGCTAATTCATAGCAATAGACACCTAAAGGTTCTGTGCAGTTTGCAATACGTTCTCCGGCTCGAATTACATTGTTAGGGTAGGTGTACGCCCACGTCCAATCAGGTAAGAAGGACAACCACTCCGGTTTTGGGTTTAGATTGGAGATTCCCCAATCCCCATCCCCGGACATATGACAACCTATTCGACCGATACCATAGGCAAGCATTAAAGGAGCTGCCATAGCATCGGCGATGACTCCTGTTTTAATTCCGTATTTCTTTACATACAAGATCACTGCTAAGGCGCCACAAATTAGCCCGCCGTAAAAAGTTAATCCTCCTCCGGAGAATAGTTGGCCGAAGGGATCTGCTATAAAATCATCCCAATTTTCTAATTGGTGAAAAATCTTAGCCCCTACCAATCCTGCAACAGCAGAGATGAGCAGTATGTTTGCGGTCAATTCTTGAGGTTTAACATCTTCATCCTTCGTAACCCTTTCGGAGTATTTATTCTGAGTCTTTAAGTAGTAGGTGTACATGATTCCCAATACAAGACCCCAAAAAGCACCGATCTCAGAGCCTTTTGAAGATAAAATGAAGTTGAAGGTGTCGTTAATGAAATCGTTGTAATTTTGGAATGCAAATAAGCCTTTAAACCCTATTAGCAGGCCTACAAGAGCATTTTTGATGTAATCTTTAAGGGTAATAGGCCTGCCTACAACTACTTTTCTACGCGTCGTAGGAATAATACCTGCTTTGTTTTTTTCTGCTAAATCTTTTGAAATGAAATAGCTTCCAGCTAAAAACCCCATAGCGATAAAAAAACCGAAGGTTTTAAAGGGTAATGGAATAAATACGCCGGTGATATATTCTATGAGATGACTAAGCGTTGGGAACATTTATTTTAATTTAAGATCTCGGCGTGAATGTTACCATCTTCGGCAAAATCGTTCAGTTTAACTTTTACACTTTGGTTTCTTAAGCCCGGATCGTAATGAACCTTTACCTTAACGTAGTTTTCGGTAAAGCCTTGTATATACCCGTCTTTATTTTCGTGTTCGAATAATACAGTACGTGTAGTACCAATGTTTTTTTCGTAGAAAGCACGTTTTTTCTTGGCAGACAAAATACGCAACATTTTACTTCTTTGATGCCGAACACCTTTATCTACAACACCTTTCATTTCTACAGCTTCTGTATTTGCCCGTTCAGAATAGGTAAACACGTGTAGATAGGATACATCTAATTCATTCAGTAAATTATAAGTTTGCTGGAAAAGCTCTTCGGTTTCTCCGGGAAAACCAACAATCACATCCACACCAATACAGCAATCCGGCATTTTGTCTTTAATACGTGTGATGCGCTCTTTGTAAAGTTTCGTGTGGTAGCGACGCTTCATTTTTTTCAATAATTCGTCAGAACCTGATTGAAGAGGGATGTGGAAGTGAGGAACGAAAATCTTTGAATTAGATACAAAATCGATGGTTTCATCTTTCAATAAATTGGGTTCAATAGATGAAATACGAAGTCTTGAGATCCCTTCCACATCGTCTAAAGCCTTTACCAGGTCTAAGAATGTGTGCTCGTGTTTTTTATTTCCAAACTCACCTTTACCGTAATCGCCAATATTTACGCCGGTAAGGACAATTTCTTTAATAGCTCTTTCAGATATTTCTTTAGCGTTTTTAAGAACATTTTGAAGTTGATCACTTCTGGAAATACCTCTGGCTAAGGGGATGGTACAGTAGGTGCATTTGTAATCGCAACCGTCCTGAACTTTTAAGAAAGCGCGGGTTCTATCGCCAATAGAGTAGGCCCCTTCAAAGAAATCGGCATCCTCAATTTCACAAGAGTGAATTTCTGCGATGTCTTGTTTACTTAGGTCGTTTAGATAGGAGGGAAGTTTAAATTTCTCTGTAGCCCCAAGAACCAGATCAACACCTTCGTATTTTGCAATTTCTTCGGGTTTTAACTGCGCAAAACATCCGATGATGACTACATATGCATTCGGATTAATTTTTAAAACCTGACGAACCAATCGTTTGCATTCTTTATCTGCATTTTCTGTAACCGAACACGTGTTGAGCACATAGATGTCTGCACTTTCCTTAAAATCTACCTTGTAGTACCCCTCATCTTCACAAGAGCGAGCTATGGTAGAGGTCTCAGAAAAATTGAGTTTACAACCTAAAGTGTGAAATGCAACTTTTTTCATAGTACGAAAATCGGGCGTAAAGTTAATAAAATAAGATACGATGCATTTCAAATCAAGAAACAAAGTTCTATTTTAGTTCCTTCAAATTTTATTTATGCGCCTGTTTGTCTTTTTCGTGAGCATCATTACATTATCTTCTTGTTTATCAGTTGATAAGCCTGATGAGTCCAAAATGATTTTTTCTTACAATGAATCAGCGGGTATTCACTCCTTTGACCCTGCTTTTGCAAAAGATCAGGCTCGAATTTGGTTTTGCAATCAGATATACAATAGTTTGCTACAGTTGGATTCTAATTTACAGGTCAAGCCCTCTATAGCCAAACGTTGGGAGATCTCAGAAGATGCAAAGCAATACGACTTCATTCTTCGCAATGATGTACGTTTTCATGATGATAAATCGGTTTTTGGTTCACAGGGCAGTAGAATGGTAAACGTTTACGACGTTGTTTATTCCTTGAATCGTTTGATAGATAAGCGTATTGCATCTCCAGGCGCATGGGTGTTGTCTAGTGTAAAAAGCATCTCAGTCCTTAATGACAGTACTATTCGCATGAATTTATCGGCACCCAATCCTGCTTTTTTAGGTCTGCTTTCTATGCAGTACTGTTCCATACTTCCCGTTGAGTCAGCTACTATTTCAGACTTCTTTGATGCGCCTGTAGGTTCCGGGCCCTTTCATTTTCAGTACCACAAAAACAATGTAAAGCTGGTGCTTCGTAAGAATGCCAATTATTTTGAATTTGACGGGGATAAACAATTGCCTTATTTGGATGCAGTAGCCATTCGGTTTATACCCGATAAGCAAACGGCCTTTTTGGAGTTCATTAAAGGTAATTTTGACTTTTTGTCGGGTATAGATGCTTCCTACAAAGATGAGCTCTTAGATGCTAATGGAAGGCTTCAAAAGAAATATCAAAAGGTTTTAAAGTACCGTAAACAAGATTATTTGAATACAGAGTATTTAGGAATACTTATGGATGACAATCAATCCAATGAAGCTCTTAAAGACGTTCGAGTTCGCAAAGCCTTGAATTTGGCTTTTGACCGAAAACAGATGATGCAGTATCTAAGAAACGATATTGGGACCCCTGCAAACAGTGGTTTTATACCCAAAGGTCTTCCTGGATATCAGCCGGGGATTGGATATGATTTTCAGCCCGAAAAAGCCAAGCAACTATTGATAGATGCGGGCTATCCTAATGCTGAAGCAATACCGCTGATTCAATTAAACACAACCAGTTCTTATGTGGATTTGTGTGAATACATTCAACATGCTTGGGAAGAAATAGGTTTTGAGGTTGAAGTTAATGTAAGTCCACCTTCTACCCATCGACAGCAGGTATCCAAGTCTCAATTGTCTATTTTTAGAGGTTCTTGGATTGCGGATTATGCAGATGCGGAAAACTACTTGGCGCTGTTTTATTCCAAAAACCACAGTCCTAACGGACCCAATTACACGCATTTTTCAGACGACTTGTTCGATTCTCTTTACGAATCTAGCATTCACATCCCCAATATTGCTGATCGAATTCCTATGTATGAAAAAATGGATCGTATAATTATTAATGAAGCAGCTATCATTCCTCTGTATTATGATAATGTAATGCGATTTCAGCACAACTACGTTCATGGCTTAGGTTCGAATGCGATGAATTTATTGGATCTTAAAAGAGTTAAATTCGTAGAAAATCATTGATTGAATTCAATATCACACCGAATGGCTTGATGATCGGAGAGTTTGTCTTCCAGAACTTCAAAATTATATGCATTCCAGTGTTTGTGGGGTAAAATATAATCGATTCTGAATGGGAATATTAATTGACGATACGTAGCGCCATACCCTTTGCCAGATTCAATAAATGCATCCTTGTGATTTTCAATTAATTTCCTGTAGATGTAGCTTTGAGGGACATCATTAAAGTCTCCGCAAATAAGTGTTGGGTAGGGGCTATCAGCAATTGAGTTTAAGATTTTCTCAATTTGGTTTACGCGTTTAGACGTGGCCAAACCTATTTTTTGTTTCAGCTTTTTGGTGTTGTCCTGAAATTCATTTTCAACCTCTGAATCACTTCGCTTTTTCAATAAATTGTAATCTTCATTCCCCAAGTGAAGCGATTCTAAATGCAGATTGTATACTCGGACGGTATCTTCATGGATTCTGAAGTCTGCAAAACATGAGTTGTTCGTAGAGTTTTCGTTGAATTCGATTTTTTCCGAGGTAATGATCTCGTATTTACTGTGTATCTGACTAAAGCCAAAGGTTCTCGTGTGAGGGTAGTTCAGGTTCGACGACATTCCTTTTCGGACTTCTTGTAGGCATATGACATCCGCATTTTCTTGTTTTATGAAGTGCGCAATTTTCGATTGATGCCCTTCCACTTCTTCCTTTTTCCCTCCCGAAAAATAAGCCAATTGACTGTTGAAGCTTAAAATAGAAAACGAATTGTCTTTGGCTAAAGCCTTGAATGAACTTTTGGGTTGAAAAATGGGAATTGAAAAAAAGTAGCTCAATGCAATGGCCGAAACGGATAATAGAATTTTCCGGTTAAATCGCATCAGCCAATAAATAACAAACAACACATGTAATCCTAGTATCAATGGGTAGGCAATGGCTAAAATAGCCGGAATTGTGAAGCTTTTTGGATTTAGGTAGGGTGCCATAAAAGCAATTCCCCAAAGGACCAAAAGAATCAGGTTGAAGATGTAGATCAATTTATTTAAGAAGGAGAGATTTTTCAAGCTTACATTTTTTTGCTGTTCTTGAAAAGATATTCTTTTTCCTTATCCGTTAAACTGTCGTATCCCGATTTTGAAATTTTATCCAGAATAACATCAATGTTCACAGATCGATTCGCTTTATCTGTTCTGTATTCATCGTCAGATTGAGGTTTTTTGTGAACCGTTTTTAGCTTTTTCTTACGGAACAGGCCCATACATTGATTGATGAGTTTTTCAAGAGAAACAGTGATGTCCTTACCTTTTTTCCATTGTTGTATGAAAAGTAGGCCAATGAAAGCGCCTCCCAAATGGGCAATATGTCCTCCGGCATTTCCTTTAGGAATGCTAATAATATCAATAAATACTGAGGCAATAGCTAGATACTTAATGGGTATGGCTCCAAGTAAAATTAGGTTTACCTTGTAGTTGGGTACGTAAGCTGCCACGGCAAACAGGAGGGCCAATACAGATGCTGAAGCTCCGATCAACTGGCTGTCTTGTTCGGCAAAGGCAGGGAATAAGTTGTAAGCGATTAAATAGGTTGCCGCCCCAGTAATACCTCCTAAGAGATAGATGCTGTATAGTTTTTTTGCGGTAAAATATTGTAGGAATATTTGACCAGCGAAATAAAGCCACATCAAATTGAATAAGATGTGCATGAGTCCACTATGCGTAAACATATAGGTGATAATGGACCAGGGTTTAAAAAGGAGTTCTAGTGATTTTGAGGGCATGCCCAGCAGGGAAATAATATCTATGCTCGAATTCTGAAACAAAAACGATGAGGTATGAACGATTTGCACCAAAAGAAATACTGCTACATTGATGTAGATTAATTTATACAGCGGTGAGGCTTGTTTGTATCGTTTTTTTAAATCGTTCAGCATTAATAAAAATTAAGGTCGTTTTTCTGCCAATATTTAATGATGATAAAACCAAAGATCATACCTCCAATATGAGCAAAGTGCGCAACGTTATCTCCCGCATTGTTCTGGACACCCATAACAAACTCTAACAATCCGTAAATAATGACAAAGTATTTCGCTTTAATGGGGAAGAAGAAATTCAAGTAAATGATTTGGTTTGGAAAGCTCATTCCGTAGGCTAATAGTAATCCAAATACTGCACCCGAAGCCCCTACAACGGGAGTGTGGTGTAAGCTGTAAAGTGCTCTAGCTTTTGCAAATAGAGGGCTAGAGGCATCAAAAGTTCCGCTGTTAATGATTCCTTGAATTTGGTTTTCAGTAAAGAAGGATTCCAATTCAGAAATTTGAAAATGAATGATGAGATAATGTATGAAAGCAGCTCCGAATCCGGTAATCAGATAGTAGTTTAAAAATCGTTTCGGTCCCCAAAGATTTTCAATTTGTGAGCCAAACATCCACAAGGCAAACATGTTGAAAAAAATGTGTGAAATGCTACCATGCATAAACATATAGGATACGAGTTGCCAAGGATTAAATTCCGGAGAATCGTAATAATACAGACCTAAGGTTCCGTTTAAATCAAAATTAAATAGACTTCCTAAGGTATATCGAGCCAAATAAAATAAGGCATTGATGATGATTAGGTTCTTGACTATCATGGGCATATTTGACCCCCCTCTTCCTGCGTACATTATTGAAAGCGTTTTAGTAATTCATTAAGTTCTATAACAATCGATGTGGGTTTGTTATGAATGGAAGTAAAAGGCATTTCACAAGCAAACAATTCATCAATCAACTGATTCAGCTCTTCTAGAACAAGTACTTTACCCGATTTGATGGCATTGCTCTGAGCTAATTTTTTGGCCATGTAATTTTGACGATCCAATTTCCAAACATCGCTTTCATTTTTATAAGCATCCAGCATGGATTCAATGATGCTTTGTACTTGGTTTGCTTCCGTTTCTATGGGCACGCCATTTACCATAAGGCAATGATTGGCCGGAATCGTTAGGTCAAAACCAAGGCTTTCGATGTCCTCGATGATTTCTTTAAACACCTCCATATCAGAGGGTGTTAAGTGAACTTCTTGAGGGAATAAAAGCTGCTGACTTAGCGGTCTTTTGTTTTGGAGTGACTTTGCGTATTGCTCGAAGAGGATCTTTTCGTGAGCCCTTTGTTGGTCAACGATTAAGAGGCTTGATTTTAAAGGTGTTAAGATGAATCGATTTTTGAGTTGGAATGCGAATCTGTTTTCTTTGACCTCGAATTCAGCGTCCAAAGGATTGATGTTGGAATTCAACTCTGGGATGGCTGCATTCATATCGTCTTGAATCTCGTCAAAAATAGCTTCCCAGTGCTGTCCTTTTGCTCTGTTGGGAGAGAGATTACTTTGGTTTGAGCCTTTGTAGTTATCCGAAGGGTTCCTTAGCTCTGTTTTGTTTTGCTCAAAGGGATTGTAATCTGGGTCTACCTGAATGGTAGGTGTTTTGATGGTTTTTCCTTTTGGGCTTATGGGTACTTGATAGTCGGGGTTTAAGGTGAAATCCAAGCTTGGAGCTATGTTGTATTGCCCCAAAGAACGTTTTAACGCCGACCTTAAAATGGCATAGATACTTCGCTCATCTTCAAATTTAATTTCTGTTTTGGTCGGGTGAATGTTCACATCAATCATTGCCGGATCTATTTCTAGAAATAGAAAATAGGAAGCATGGTGATTGTTTGGAAGCAATCCTTCCATGGCATTGGTCACAGCATGATTCATGTATGACGATTTTATGAAACGATCGTTGACAAAGAAGAACTGTTCCCCCCGTGTTTTTTTGGCAAACTCTGGTTTGCAAGCGAATCCAGAAACCGTTACGATGTCTGTCTTTTCTTCTACAGGAACCAACCTTGTGTTGTAATTTTTACCATAGATACTTACCAACCTTTGTCTTAGGGTTTGTTTGGGAAGTCTATATTGATCTTTATCATTGTGTGTGAGTGAAAAAGAAACCTCAGGATGTGCCAGTGAAATACGAATGAACTCATCGAGGATGTATTTATATTCAGCTCTGTCAGACTTTAAAAAATTCCTCCTTGCGGGTACATTGAAAAAAAGATTCTTTATCGTAAAAGTCGATCCATTAGGGCAGGTGCATACTTCTTGGGATTTGAATTCAGAACCCTCTATGATCAGTTGAAGCCCCAGTTCGACATCCTCCTTTTTTGTCTTCAGTTCTACCTGTGCAATAGCCGCTATAGATGCTAGGGCTTCTCCTCTAAAGCCTTTGGTTTTGAGTGCAAAAAGATCGTCTGCTTTGGTGATCTTTGAAGTCGCATGTCTTTCAAAGCTCATCCGAGCATCTACCTCGTTCATTCCCATTCCGTCATCGACCACTTGTATCAGTGTTTTACCCGAATCTTTGAGAATGAGTTTTACATCACTTGCCTGAGCGTCAATGGCATTTTCCATCAATTCTTTTACGGCTGACGCAGGTCTTTGAACAACTTCACCAGCAGCAATTTGGTTGGCAACATGATCGGGTAGTAGGGTAATCAATACTTAGAATTTTAAGATCCAATAGGTGAATAGGCAAAGAACAAATACGACAAACAGGACGCGCCACGAGGATGAACTAGATTTTAAGTTGGATTTCTCCTTCCATGAGCTAGTAAAACGACCTTTTTCAATTTGCTCTTCTTTTCTTTCTGCTTTCATTCTTGCTCTTTGAACGCGTTCTTTCTTTTCGTCGTAATAACGAGTAGCCATTTGAAACTGTTTATGGCTTGGTGACTTAAAAAAGGAAGGCAATTTAGGAGCATTCATAATACCAAAAATAGCATAATTAATTCAAAAAAAGAGCAGCCCTTAGGCTGCTTTCTTTAGATTCTTTTCAATTGCTGTTTCATCATTTTCAATTGATCGTCTAACATATTGTGTTTGTCGAGCTTTTTAGCTTCTGAGAGCAGAGTAGTAGCCTCTCTTTTTCTCCTCCTAGAAAGGGCTAGCCCAGCGAGGTTGAGCTTGGCTACGGCTTTGTCGGTATTGTTTCGTAAACCTATGGATAATGCTCTTTTAAAGAACTTTTCCGCTTGATTCATTTGTGTCTGAGAGCGTACCAAGCCATTCAAATAGTGGAAGTAGGCTTCTTGAGACCTTACAAGCTTTTCAGGATGTTTGATTTTGTTGAGTGCCTTCTGAGCTTTTTCCATATCATTTTTTCTGAGATGGTAAAAGGCTTTTATGATTCGCTCGTCTTTGAAAATAGATAATATAACAAGCCCCATCAGAAGCAGCACTACAATACCATAGCCGATTTCATTTTCGTTGAAGAGGTATATACTCGCTGAAAGGATGAGCAGCGAAAGAACGATTTTGATTTGTTTGTTGTACATAATAGCTTTGGTTTTGCACAAAAATAGCTAAGCTGTGAGAAATGCTCAAGAAAAACGGAATTATTTAAGCTTAAATTTTAAAGTTTAGCTTTTTTAACAACCTTAATACGTATCCTTATTCATTTTAACTTGTACCCTTTAATTTACTTTTGAGTACCATTTTTGATGTATTTTTACACAATAAATTAAACGACGAACTCACTTTTAATGTCATTTTTCACACTCTTATGGGAAGGTATTAAGGCTACATCTATCATTGAATGGATTGCAGTTGTTTCGAGTCTTACTTACGTGGTTCTTGCAGCAAAGCGAATGATACTCTGCTGGTTATTCGCTTTTATAGGGTCTGCACTCTTTGTCTATTTGTGCTATGTAGGTAATTTATATATTGAATCCATTCTACAGCTTTTTTATGTGGCAATGGCAGTGGTTGGCTGGTTCAGTTGGAAGCGTGATTCGGATAATGGTGGAATAAATACATGGAGCCAAAAGAACCACATTTTTAACATTACACTTAGCGGTATTTTAGCTCTTCTGCTTGGTTTTGTATTCGACAATTACACCAATCAAGCCAATCCATACGTAGATGCGTTTACAACCTGCTTCAGCTTATCGGCAACCTATATGGTTACCCGAAAGATCTTAGGAAATTGGGTGTATTGGATTGTCATCGATTTGGTTTCTATTTACCTCTATGCAGAGCGAGATTATTACTTAACAGCTGTTCAGTATGGAATATTCACTGTTTTGGCCGTATACGGTTTGAGGGCTTGGCAAAGAGAATATAAACGACAAGAACTATGTTAAGGATTGCGGTAACAGGTCCTGAGTCTTCAGGGAAAACAACTTTGTGTGCTGCGCTTTCTGCGCATTACGGTGTTTCGTGTCTTCCAGAATATGCACGTTTATATCTAGAGAAGACAAAAGGGTTTTACGAACAAAAGGATTTGGATTGTATTGCTCAAGGGCAATTCGAAAGTGTCCTTTCATCGCAAAGTAAGATTGTCATTTCCGATACAGATTTTTCCGTTTTGGAAGTATGGTCGCAGTACAAATACCATCAGGTTTCAGCGCTCATCAAAGAATTCGTTCGTAAAGATTTGTTTGATTTACACATCTTGTGTAGCCCAGACATCCCTTGGGAGGAAGATCCACTTAGGGAGAGTCCCAAAAGTCGAGAAGAACTGTTTGAGCTTTATAAAGAATCTCTGAATAAGCACAACAAGAATTTTATTGTTGTAGCTGGGGCTCATGAAGAAAGATTGAAAAAAAGTTGGCAAGTGATGGATGCTCTTATGAAAGTTTGATGTAATTTTGCATCATCTCTAAGGGGTGCTGCTTTTAAGCGGCTGAGATTACACCCATTTAACCTGCTCAGGATAATGCCTGCGAAGGGAAGTGATAAAAAAGTGCTAAAACTAACACCATAGAATTAGCCCCTGTTCTTGGATAATATTTTTTAAAATATGAAAACAAGAATTTTTTCAAAAGTTTGTGGCTTAATGCTCTTTATGCCCTTACTCGGATTTTCTCAAAACAACATCACTGGAATCGTAAAAGGAATCGATGGAAGTCGCATTTCCGATGTTGAAGTAGAAATCCAACAAACGTACTTCAAAACTTACACCGACCTTGAGGGTGTTTTTGAGTTTGGTAAATTAGATTCGGGGACTTACCAGCTTAATTTTTCTTCCGAGGGTTTTGTTTCTTTGTCTCAAATAGTAGAGGTTCAAAATGCCGATCAAGAAGTCACGGTCGTTTTGAGCAAGAAAGCATTACTTCTTGATGAAGTTACGGTGTCTGCCATTCGGGCCAATCCAAAAATTCCTACGACCTATTCTGAGCTCGATGAGGAAGAAATCGAGGAAAACAATTTCGGTCAAGACATTCCTTATGTCTTAAACGCATTACCATCTACTGTTGTGACTTCAGATGCCGGTGCTGGTGTTGGTTATTCTGGGATTCGTATTCGAGGGGTGGATCCTACCAGAACCAATGTGACCATTAATGGGATCCCTCTTAACGATTCTGAATCCCATGGTGTTTACTGGGTAAACATGCCGGATTTTGCCTCTTCCCTAAATAGTATTCAGGTTCAAAGAGGAGTGGGAACCTCATCAAACGGAGCAGCTGCTTTTGGGGCTAGCATCAATATGGAGACCAACAGTCTAAACAAGGAAGCTTATGGCGTATTAGACAATTCTTTTGGATCCTTTAATACGTTTAAAAATACAGTTAAGGTAGGTACTGGTCTGCTTAATGATAAGTTTATTGTCGATGCTAGATTGTCTACAATTAAGTCCGATGGTTATGTAGATCGGTCTGCATCTGAGCTTAAATCCTACTATCTTTCTGGTGTTTGGTTGGGAGAAAAATCGAGCCTTAGAGCAACTCTTTTCAGTGGGAAGGAGAAAACCGCTCAAGCTTGGTACGGCACTCCTGAATCGGTTATCAATGGAGATAAGGAGGGAATAACTGCGTATGCAGATCGCAATTATATTTTTGGTAGCGATAGAGAGAACCTACTTAATTCGGGAAGAACTTACAATTACTACACGTACGATAATGAGATAGATAACTATCAGCAAGATCACTACCAACTGCATTTTAATCATGTAATTGATAACAACCTAAAGTTCAGCACTGCTGCACATTACACAAGAGGAAGAGGGTATTATGAGCAGTATAAGGCGGGTGAAGATTTTAGCGACTATGGTTTTGCGCCCATTGTTTTTCAAGACACTACCATCAACAAAACAGATTTAATCCGAAGAAAATGGCTTGATAACCATTTCTATGGTGGTATCTTTTCTTTAGCTTATGCTAAAAATGGACTTGATCTAACTTTTGGTGGGGGTGCCAACCAATATGAAGGAGGGCATTTCGGTGAAGTGATTTGGTCAGAATACGCATCAGATAGCGATATTAGAGATCGTTACTACGACAATGACGCGAAGAAACAAGAAGCTCACTCCTATATAAAGGGAACTTATAATAACGGTCCCTTAACCTTTTATGGGGATCTGCAATACAGATACATTGACTATACATTTTTGGGTGTTGACGAAGTTGCTGGAGATATCAAAGACGTTCAGCAAACAAAGACTTTCAATTTTATCAACCCAAAATTCGGATTGATGTATGATTTTGATGAGCGAAACAATGCTTATGCCTCTCTTGCAGTCGCAAATCGTGAGCCTGTTCGAAAAGATTTTAGAGAAAACACCCCGCAAAATCAACCCAAAGTTGAAAATCTATTGAATCTTGAGTCAGGATATCGTTTTAAAGGAAAGGATTTGATTCTGAATGCAAATGTGTACTATATGCATTATAAGGATCAGTTGGTTTTAACCGGGCAGATTAATGATGTCGGTGATTACACACGAAGAAATGTAGATGTCAGCTACCGCTCTGGGATTGAATTGGAAGCAGGTTATCGCCTGACGAATCAATTAAGTGTGATGGCGAATGCAAGCTTTAGCCGTAATAAAATAAAAGAGTTCAATGAGTTTGTTGACAATTACGACAATGAAGATGGATCACAAGATGCCATCCTACACAAAAATACAGATTTGGCTTTTTCTCCAAATATTGTAGCTGATTTAGGGCTGATTTATGAGCCAATCGATGACTTGAAGATTAATTTTTCAGGAAAGCATGTAGGAGACCAATATCTGGATAACACTTCTACAGAAACTCAAAAATTGAATGCATATACCACGGTTAACCTTCAGTTGGATTACACCTTAAAAGAGGTGCTATTTGAAGAGGTGAGTTTCGGCTTATTGGTCAATAATCTTCTAGATGAGTCATACGAAAGTAATGGATACAATTGGGGGTATATATACGGAGGAGTTAGAACCGTTGAAAACTTCTACTACCCACAGGCGGGCCGAAATTTCTTAGCTAGAGTCGTATTTAAACTATAGATCTACAGGTAATTTAGATGGTTATTTAAAAGCCCACTCATTGAGTGGGCTTTTTGTTTGCTGCCCCTATATGTGGGTGTTTTTTTGTGAGGGTTGTATTCGTTCTATTTTGATCTCTATGTTTGGTGTTTTATTCCAAAGCTAAAGAATTTGTATTTTTAGAGATACTAATAGAGCCAAAGGTCTTGAATTCGCAATTTATTATGAGGTATTTAGTTTTAACTTTTTTTATTGGAGCACTTTTACAAGCTCAAAATATAAGAATCAATGAGGTGGTTTCATCCAATTCTGTCTATTTTGACGAAGATGGAGATACGCCAGATTGGATAGAAATTTACAATTATGGGTCTCAAAATGTGAGCCTTGAAAATTGGACCCTATCTGATGATTTAAGCGATTTATCAAAATGGACTTTTCCCAATGTGACGATTCCTGCTGATGATTATTTACTTTTGTGGGCATCAGATAAAGATCGCAATCAAATAACTTCTAGCAGAACACTGGTCAATCAGGGGGATTTTTACAAATATTTGATTCCAAGTTCGGAGCCAAGTTCAAATTGGAAAAATCCAACTTTTGATGATTCTAATTGGGGTACTGGTGCTTCTGGTTTTGGCTATTCAGATGGCGACGATGCGACCCTTATCCCAAACGGTACATTGTCCGTGTATCTTCGTAAAAAATTCAACATCATCAGTGTTGAAGAGGTGGGTTCTTTAATTTTAGATATTGACTATGATGATGCTTTTGTGGCTTACATCAATGGGGTAGAAGTAGCTCGCGCTAATATTAATGGAGTTCCACCGTTATTTAACACTTCTACGATTCAAGATCATGAAGCTCAAATGTATGGTGCAGGTCTCCCAGATCGCTTTCCCATATCTAATTTTAGCTCGATTTTGGTTGAAGGTGAAAACGTCTTATCGATTCAGGCTCATAACATAAGCTCAGGCTCATCGGATTTCACCATCATTCCATTTCTATCTGCCACTTTCTCTTCAGCCAATAATTCAGGTGTTGAACCTCCTGAGATTTTAAACTTAAAGAACAACAATACTTTTCATACCAACTTTAAAATTTCATCCGATTCTGAAACGTTAACGATTTCAAATCATGAAGGAAACATTATTGATCAATTATTAATCGAAGGATTGCCACCTGATGTATCGATTGGATTGTCGAAATCATCTGGTAACATTGTAAACTATTCACAGACGACTCCAGGTGATCAAAATGCTGAAGAAGAATTTTTAGGAAGTATTCAAAATGAGGTTGTTTTTTCTGAAAATGGAGGTTTTAAAGACGCACCCGTGAATCTTTCTCTTTCTGCAAATGGCTTATCTCAAGTGATTCGTTACACGACAGATGGAAGTTCTCCAAACTCACTGTCACCAATCTACACTTCCCCGATTCAAATATCAACCAATACGAGCATTCGTGCTCAAATATATTCAGAGAATTTCCTGCCTTCTCCCGTTTCTTCAGCATCTTATATTTTTAATTCTGATCATGAGATTGATGTTATGCTACTGAGCGTTGATCCGTTTGATTTTTTTGACGAAGATTCTGGAATTTATGTTTCTGGCCCCGAGGGAACTTATCAGACCGACGTACCTTATTTTGGTGCAAATTTCTGGGAAGATTGGGAGCGTCCAGTTCACTTTTCGTTTTATGAAAATGACAATGATGAATTTGTTGAGTACAACGCTGGAGTTAAGATTTTTGGTGGCTGGAGTAGAAGTAGTGCGCAACGCTCACTTTCATTTTTTGCCAGGGGTAAATACGGTGACTCAAAATTTGAACACCCCTTCTTTGACAACTTATCATACAATGACTTTGAGGCATTTACCCTAAGAAACTCTGGCCAGGATTGGTTAAGATCTAGCATGAAGGATATCATGCTCACCAGTTTAATGCGCGGTTCGGAAATAGATTTCCAAGAGCATAATCCTGTTGCTACGTACATCAATGGGTCTTATTGGGGAATGTATAATATGCGTGAAAAGACGAACGAACACATGTTGGCCTCAAAACACAATGTTGACGCTGAGAGGATTACACTTTTGACCAATAATGCAGAGGTTATAGAAGGAAGTAATGAAGAATACAATGAGCTAATAGCTTATATCGAAAATACAGATCTATCAGACGATGCTAATTTTGAATACATCAAAGACAGAGTTGACCTTAAAAATTACACCCTTTATCAAGTAACAAACATATATACAAACAACACGGATTGGCCAGGAAATAATATTAAATTCTGGAAACATCCGGACACCAAATGGCGTTGGATCATGTACGACACAGATTTTGGTTTTGGACCCTTCTGGAACATTTACAGCTATCATGAAAACACCCTTAGCTTTGCTCTAGAGTCTAATGGGCCAGGATGGCCCAACCCCCCATGGTCAACTTTATTGTTTAGAAAACTGATGACAAATGATGGTTTTAGAAATCAGTTCATTAATCGCTATGCGGATGAATTAAATACGCGTTTTTTGCCCAGTAATGTGAGCCATCATATTGATCAGGTATATTCTACGATTGAACCTGAAGTGTTCGCTCATTACAGTCGGTGGAAAGACGATCCTTCATTGGATTACGAAATTAACGATATCAATGGACATGTTAATTACTATGTAGCTAACATGAAAAGTTTTGGGGAGAATAGGCACTCTATTGCGATAGATCATATTAAGCAGCATTTTGATCTTCCAAACATTCACCCACTTACCCTTACAAACTCTGATGTTGGTAAAGGTTTTGTAGAGGTGAATGAAAACCTAAGTATTCAACAAGATACATGGACGGGTGATTATTTTGAAACGGTACCTTTAAACTTAACAGCCATTCCTGAGTTTGGGTATGAATTTTCACACTGGAGTGGTGATTTATTTTCCAATAGTGAAACCATTGAAGTTTCACTTACGGGACCCCTTAAAGTCAGTCCCAATTTCATTCCATCAGAAACAACTTTACCTCTTGTCATTAATGAGATCAACTATAAATCGATTAACTCGTTTGACACTGGGGACTGGATTGAACTCTACAACCCTAATACATCTGCTATTTATCTCACCAACTGGGAGTTAAAAGATGATGACAACACACATGTTTTTGTAATTCCTGAAGGAACGAGAATTGAAGGGAATAGTTACTTAGTGATGGTTAAAAATAAAGCAGATTTTACATCTCTTTTACCAGATATTTCGACGGTAGGTGAATTTGATTTTGGTTTTGGTGGCTCGGATGCTGTTCGGCTTTATGACCAAAATGGAGTTTTACAAGATCTGGTTGAATATCAATCTTCGGGTCTCTGGTCAGGTTGTGCAGACGAAACAGGTCAGACATTAGAATTAATTTCACCGGACTTAGATAATACTTTGCCCGAAAGTTGGGATTGTATCAACTCCAATGGAAGTCCTAATGCCATTTCTGTTGTTGTTTCTGATCAAGGTGAGCTTTTGGGCTCTAAGGAACAGATCATTAGCCTCCCAAAGGGATGGTCTATGTTTTCTACGTATATGATTCCAGATGATATGAATCTGGTGTCTGTATTATCTACAATCGTTGATGCCGTAATCATTGTTAAGGACTTTAATGGAGATGCTT
>Ga0207964_1000026_pt1 | contig 67023 bp, 68 predicted proteins | sample Knorr_S23_td_250_FD_185608 | JGI IMG/M metagenome (GOLD analysis project Ga0207964, IMG submission 185608) | Marine microbial communities from Southern Atlantic Ocean transect - Knorr_S23_td_250_ad_251m_LV_A (SPAdes) (version 2) | ecosystem: Environmental > Aquatic > Marine > Oceanic | place...
GATTCCAAAAACTAATGTTGGAAAAGTTCTAAGAAGAGAACTGAAAGAAAATTAATAGACCCAGTTTTCTGACCTAATTATTGATTGGGTCTAATATATGCGCCCATTTCAGAAAGCTCGTCTTCAAATTTTTTGATTCGTGCTAGCATTTTTTTACCACCTTTCGTCATAATCTGTGAAACTAGAATTTCTGGTATTCTGATATTACAAGTATGTAGTTTGCAAAATTAGTATGAAAATACAAAAAAATATTCAAAATTTAAAAACTTCAGCTACTCTGGCAATCAATGAGCTTTCTCAGAAATTGATTAGCGAAGGTAAAGAGGTTTATAAGTTTGGGCTTGGCCAGTCCCCATTTCCAGTCCCCAAGGTGATTGTTGACGAGCTGAAAAATCATGCTCATCAAAAAGATTATCTTAACGTATCTGGACTATTGGCCCTCAGGGAGCAAGTTGCTCAATATCATTCAAATATGAATCAATACTCGTATGATTCTCAAAATGTCATTATTGGGCCAGGTTCAAAGGAATTGATTTTTCAAATTCAAATGGCATTAGATTGTGATTTATTGCTTCCAAGTCCAAGCTGGGTATCTTATGAGCCGCAAGCACAAATGATTAATAAAACAGTTCATTGGATAGAATCAAATGCTGAAAGTAATTGGCATCTTAGTGCTGATAATCTGGACAAAGCATGTGAAAAATTAAAGACCGTCAACAAACTTTTGATTTTAAATTCTCCAAATAATCCTTCTGGAACAACTCATAGCAATCTTAGAGAGTTTGCTGAAGTTGCCAAAAAACACAATGTTACTATTATTGCTGATGAGATTTATGCTGAACTAGATTTCTCTGGAGAGTATAAGTCATTAACTCATTTTTACCCCGAAAACACAATTATTAGCAGTGGGCTTAGCAAATGGTGTGGAGCTGGAGGTTGGAGGTTAGGAACCTTAACGTTTCCAAAAGAATTAAGTTATATCAAAGATAGTGTAAGGGCCATTGCAAGTGAAACTTATACTGCGGTAAGTGCCCCTATTCAGTTTGCAGCAATTAAAGCATACTCTAAAGACCACTCGGTATTTTTAAAACATTCAAGACTTATTTTAAAAACGATTGCAGACTTTGTTCATCAAGAGCTGTCTTCTGTTGGCGTTAGTTGTCAAAAACCTCAAGGCGGTTTTTATATGATTTGTGACTTTTCAAATATTTCTGCACAAATTAATGATGACAAGACACTTTGCCAAACAATTCTGAATGAAGTCGGTTTCGCGATGCTTCCAGGCTCTGACTTTGGCTTAGAAAAAGGTAAATTATTAACTCGAATTGCATTTGTGGATTTTGATGGTGCGAAGGCACTCAGATTAATTGCTCAAGAGGGCTTGTCTTCGGATAAGCTAGATATTATCTTTCCGCGAATAGTCAAAGGAATTTCTCTCTTAAAAGAGTGGATTAAAAATCAATAACTAACCTGTCAATTGATAATAGGACTGCGATAAAAAATCCTGAAATTTTGAAAGAATACTATAATTTTGAAGAGCTAGAATGATGTAAATTTCTCGTTAGCACCAAGGGTTATAATATTACTTTATTTAAAATTTAAGGTTTGTGTTGTGGCTAAGCTTTACTTTTATTATTCTGCAATGAACGCAGGTAAATCAACATCCCTTCTTCAATCAGCATATAACTACAAAGAGAGAGGTATGATGCCTTTTATACTCTCTGCTGCAATTGATAACCGCTATAGTGTTGGAAAAGTGACTTCCAGAATTGGGCTTGAAGCAGAGGCGCATCTTTTTCATAAAGATGACGACTTATTTAAAATCTTGTCAGATCAAAATCTTAAGGACTCAATAGACTGCGTTTTAATCGATGAAAGTCAATTTCTAGGCAGAGAACAAGTTAAGCAACTTGCACAAGTTGTTGATCAATTCGATATTCCGGTGCTTTGTTATGGAATTAGAACTGATTTTAGGGGTGAGCTTTTCCCTGGAAGTCAGCACCTTCTTGCATGGGCAGATAATCTAATTGAGCTAAAAACTATTTGTCACTGTGGAAGTAAGGCAACCATGGTGGTCAGGCTTGATGAAAACGGAAATGTTATTGAGGATGGCGACCAGATCGTCATTGGAGGTAACGATCGCTATCAATCAATGTGCAGAAAGCATTTTGCTGAGCATATTTGGAAGGTCTGAGCGTTAGATCAAATTTATGATGTATTATGAGTGAAGCAATAATCCTCTTTATTCTCCTTGGCGCTTTTTCAGGCTTTGTAGCTGGCCTTCTCGGTGTTGGTGGTGGACTTATAATTGTTCCAGTATTGCTTTATCTTTTGTCGCCATCCATAGACCAGTCAATTTTAATGCATACTGCAATTGGAACAGCACTAGCTGCGATAGTTTTTACTTCTATCTCGAGTCTGTATGCTCATCATCGTCATGGGGCGATACTTTGGAGAAATTTTGTAAAGCTAACACCAACCATTTTATTGGGTTCATACAGTGGGGCTATTCTTGCTAAATATTTAAGCTTTGATTTTTTACGTGTTTTCTTTGCTTTGTTCGAAATAACTGTTGCATTAATCATATGGTTTGGAGTTACTGCGTCAAGCCATGCCGATAATTTATCTAGGTGGGTTTGGTCTGTTGCAGGCTATGTAATTGGACTAGTTTCAGCTATGGTTGGAATTGGTGGAGGGACAATGACAACTCCATTTTTAGTTTATAACAATGTACAAATTAAAAATGCTATTGCAACTTCGGCAGCAGTTGGTATGCCAATTGCGATAGCTGGAAGTATTGGTTTTATGGTGGCAGGGTCTTCACAAACTCTTCCAACAGGTGGTATTGGCTTTGTGAACTTTCAAGCTTTATTTGCAATAGTTGCTGCGAGTATTTTTTTTGCACCGCTTGGTGCGAAAGTTACTCATATAATGGATAGCAAGAAACTCAAAAAAGGCTTTTCAGTTTTCTTGGCTTTTCTTGCAGTAATGGTGCTTTTGTTCTAGAAAAATCTAAAATTATAGTTTATCACCTAAGACTCATCACCAGAAAAGTTGAGTGCAACTGAGTTAATGCAGTAGCGCTTTCCAGTTGGTTGAGGGCCATCAGGAAAGACGTGGCCTAAATGAGCATTACAAGAAGAACATCTCACTTCTATTCTCATATAGCCTAAAGAATCATCCTCTAGCTGCCTAATACACCCGCTATTAGCAAGATCATAAAAGCTGGGCCAACCACTTCCTGAATCGTATTTTGTAGAAGATTCGAATAATAACGCATCACAACAGATGCAATGATAGTTTCCTGTTTCGTTGTGGTTATAATATTCACCAGTGAAAGGCGGTTCAGTTCCGCATTCCTGAGTTATACGGTAAGCTTCGGGTGATAAATTCTTCTTAATTTTCATTCGTGTATTATAAGAGAAATTAAAGACCAACATCAATATCTAGAGTTTAAATATGCAAGAATTTTTGGTTGGTGGTGCAATCCGAGATAGGATTTTAGGAGTTGCCACTGAAACTACTGAAAAAGACTATGTCGTTGTGGATTCATCTCCAGAAGAAATGAAATCTTTAGGTTTTCGTCAGATTGGAAAAGAGTTTCCAGTTTTTCTACATCCACAAACTAACGAAGAATATGCTCTAGCTCGATTGGAGCGAAAGGTTGGTAAGGGATATAAAGGTTTTGATTTTGATACATCAAAATCGGTTACATTAGAACAGGATCTTTATAGAAGGGATTTAACAATCAATGCAATTGCACAAAATAAGGATGGTTCTGGTGCGTATATTGACCCTTTTGGCGGCTTAGATGATATTAAGCAAAGAAAGCTAAGGCATGTATCGGAAGCATTTGCTGAAGATCCAGTAAGAATTCTAAGGACAGCAAGGTTTGCCTCCCGTTTTAATAATCTTGGTTTTACTATAGATTCTAAGACACTCGATTTAATGAAAATGATGGTTAGTTCGGGTGAGGTTGATGCGTTGACTCCAGAGAGAGTCTTTAAAGAAATCAGTCTTTCAATGAATTCAGAGTCACCATCTATTTTTTTTGAAGTTTTGATTGAATCAGGCGCATACCAAAGATTATTCCCAATGTTGGAAATGGCTCAAAGCTTGAATCTTAGTTTGCTAGACCAGCCGAATCAAACTAGCGAAGTGAGGTTTGCTTTGTGGCTTTATCATCAAAAGCCAAGCAATATTGCATTACTTTGTGATCACCTGAAATGCCCTAAAGATATGCAACATATTGCCGAACTTGTGTCGTTATGGCATGATTTTGCCTCTGATTTTTTATCTCATGAGCCAGAAGAAATTCTAAATTTCTATCTAAAAACCGATGGTTTGCGAAGGCAAAAGAGATTTGAAATAATTTTGGATGCTTTTGAAAGTTTAAATATAGATGTCTCATTAATAGTTCAATTAAAAACTCAGCTTAACTTAATTAAGATATCGGATTTAAAGAATCTAAATATTGCCCAGGAATTAGCTGAGGAAAGGTTATCTATTATTGACCGATTTATCGACTCTACAAAGTAAGTCATAATCACAGAAGTCACATGCGTGTTTTGCTGGTAGCACCGAAGCATTGCCATTTTGGAATTGTTGACTGGCAGTAACAAGCTCTATATTCCACTTTGAAACTTGCTTTTTCCATTCAGGCATCCTATTAATGGATTGACTGCTCATTGGCAAATCGTATTTATTTTTTGTAATTGCTTTAAATTGACAGTCCTGAGGGCTAATAGTTGCAAATGCTACTCCATCAACCTTATTGGAAATTGCATATATTGGAAGTTGTGCTTGCTCTAGAGGCTCACTAATGAGTTTGCTCAATCCTACATTCTTACCTGTCTTGTAATCAATAATGAGCTTTGATCCATCTTTCAATTGATCCATTCGATCAATACGGGTAGAAAATTTTAAGCCACTGATATTAACTTGAGATTCGGATTCTGTTTCGATAACTTCAAAGTATTCTCGATTTTTTTCAAGATTTATGTATTGTTTTATTATTCTTTTAAGTCTTTCTTTTTCATTGGCTTTGAAGTTAGATTGAGGTATTTCCTTTAGAGCTAATTCAGAGTGAGTATCTATCAATCCATCAAGTTTAGTTTCTGTCAACTGTTTTAAATCAGAACTTGATTGGATTTCATTGAAAAACCTCTCTAATATTTTATGAACGATATTTCCCTGTTCAAGCTTACTAATGCCGATTGATGGATCTTTAGTTTCTTGTAATTTCAGTCTATTAGTGAAGCCTTTAAATTCACAACTCATTTGATCTTGGAGTGTTTTAACGCCTTTATTAATTTCTAAATCAATGATTTTTGGAGCAATAAAATCTTCAACTAGCTCCATCTCTCTTTGAATCATTTGATGATCAGTAATTTCTTGAGAATCTTCAAATATTAAATAGGGTGTAGGAAGTTGTTCTCGACTATCAGAGATAATTGCGTAGCTAAAGGTCAGATTTTTACTTAAATTGTTTAAATTACTAAGTGTAGATTTGCTCTCTTTGGTGATCAGTTCAAAACTTGTGCCAGGCAACGAATATTCTATAGAAGTTTTCGGAGGAATAAATAAAGGCATTGTAATTTTTCCTGGAAGGAAATTACTAGTCATGCTTGAGACCCAAGCAAAGTCAAAAAATAATCCTTCGGCCTCAAGGGAGCCTAATATATGAATATTTGCTGGGCCACTTTGTGGTTGAAAAATAACGGCATTCATATGATTTATTAAGATTTCAAGGGCATCACCAAGGGTACTTTTCGTATGAAAAATTGATAGTTTATTTAGCACCAAACTTTCAACTTGATATTTTTCGTAAACTTGATATTCACCGCTGGATAGATTTCTATCTGAAGTAAAGCCCCAATGAAGCAAAATTGAATTAATCGTTTCTAAAGACCGCTCAAGATTTAATTTTTGTGAAAACTTAGCATTATTTAATGCAATAAAAATCTCTTTAAGATGTGCACACTCATTACACAAGCTAATGATATCGGAGGCTTTTATTCTAGTTGCAGAGAACTGAAGGATTTTATTGACTAAAAGAGCACGATTGTTGAGTTCACTGCTAGCACCTTTAATGTAGGGGGATGTGATGACCTTAGTTAATAACTCAGTTTCAACATAACCATTGAAGTATTGATTTGAGAGCCTTAAAATTGACATAAGATGCTTAATTAATGGGTAATCACTCAGAGAAATACCCAGGGAAATATTGTAGGGCTTTTTATGGGTCTCAAGTAGACTAGAGGCGAACTCTAAGTCAAAAGTAGACTTCACCTTATGCTGTAATTCATTTAAGTTGGGCACGACAATGCCGATTTGTTTTTCTGGGTGCTTGATACTAGTTTTATTAGCCCATTTTGCAATAGCTTTTATTTCAGATTCTTGATCCAAAAAAGAGAAATTTTTTAAGGTGTTATCCATCTTTTTTGCAAATAATGCCTTGCAATCTAAAATTTCAAAAAGTTTATTTTGTTCGGGCGTCGGTTCATTAAACCCGTATCTGTAGTAATTACCCTCACCACTGCTGATTTGCCTGAGATAATCTAAAGTTAAATCCAAAATATCTGTTTGATCAATGCAATTATTTTGAACTTTAAATTTTTCATATTGTTCAATTAATCGAGCAAACAGCTTAGAAGGAATTGAAGGCAAGTTAGAAATCTGATTCATTTCTATTCCATAGCTTTTGCATAGCTTATAACATTTAATAAGCTCCTCAATAAAAGTTTCAGGATTTTTTACTGAGGCCTCCTCACAGAATTTCTTTAGGAAAAATCTAGATTCAAGTTGAGTTAAAAGGCGTTTTTCTTGATTTGCTTTACTGCTTTTCCAAAGCTTTTCAAGAAGGGATTGATATGCATAAACTTTAGAGATTCTAGAAGCTCGATCTGAATTAGTTATTGACTTCTTAAATGCAAGTGCTTGTCGATTATTGGCAACAATTATTGTATCTGTTGCTTTTATTGGAGTGAGGTCTAAATTAACTCTCATTAGTCATTTCAAATACTTCGTCTAGATATTGACTAAGCTCAGAAATCCCCTCTTTTTTTAAAGAAGAAAAAAGTTGAACATTGACAGAAGGCAAATCTTTAACTGCTTTTAATGCTGAAAGTTTTGCAGCGCTAGCAGCACCCTTTTTTAATTTATCAGATTTAGTTAGCAAAATATTAATAGGAACTTTACTGTTGACGCACCAATCAAGCATCATTTGATCAAAAGGCTTAAATGGATGGCGACAATCCATAACCAGGATTGCGGCTCTAATACATTCTCGATTATCAAAGTATTCACTCATATTTTGGTGCCAATCCTGTTTTACTGAATCGGGAACTTTCGCATATCCATATCCTGGAAGATCTACAAGCCTTCGATTATTACCAAGATCAAAAAAAACAAGATGCTGAGTTCTTCCAGGAGTTCTGCTAACTTTTGCTAATTTTTTTTGTTCTGTGAGTGTGTTAATTGCACTCGATTTACCAGCATTAGAGCGACCAGCAAAAATCACCTCGTAGCCACTATCATTTGGACAGCCTTTTAGTGATGGGCAAGATAAAAGAAATTTAGCTTGACGGTACAAATTGTGCATAATTCATGAGATGAGAGCCTTTGATTCCATTATATAATCATAATTAATTCAGTTCTCATAACATTCTATATCTGCATTTGCTTTTTAATTAAATATGGACAATGAAATATACCTAACAAGAGATTATCAATATTACTCAGAAAGTGATAAATTAGATAAGCCTTTAACCCTTTATAGCGCCAAAGTGAACCCAGATTGGATTGACTACAATGGACATATGAGCGAGTCATTCTATCTCTATGCATTTGGTGATGCTTCGGATGCACTATTTCAATATATAGGTATTGATAATGACTATAGGCTGGCAGGGCAATCTTTCTATACTGTAGAAACACACATTAATTACTATCTAGAGGCATCAGAGAATGAACCTTTAGAGTTTACGACTCAAATACTAGGTCTTGACTCAAAGAGATTACACATTTTTCATCAAATGTTTAATGGAGATAGTGCAGAGTTATTGGCGACAACTGAACAAATGCTGATTCATGTTGATATGCATAAAGCAAAAGCATGTGAGATAAATCAATCCGTATTTAGAATACTTAACAAGATTTGGATTGAACATGAAAAATTGCCCTTACCAAAACAGAAAGGCAGGGTAATGGGGATTAAATAACGTTTTAATTAATAAAAGGGAAAGAAAATGAATTTTGGACTGACAAGTGAACAACAAATGATTATTGACTCTGTCAAAAGTTTTGTTGAAAAAGAGCTTTACCCTTTTGAGGATGAGGTTGAAAAGAGCAATAAAATTGAGGATTCAGTTGTAGAGCAAATAAAACAAAAAGCTATTGAGAGTGGTCTTTATGCTTGCAATATGCCAGAAATTCATGGCGGAGGTGGATTAGATTCTCTTGCTTTATGTCTATTAGAGAAAGAATTGGGAAAAGCAAATTTCGGTCTTCAGTATATTGTAGCTAGACCGAGTAATATTTTATTGGCTTGCAAAGGCTCTCAAATCGATGAATATCTTCTCCCAACAATTCGGGGAGATAAGGTCGACTGTCTTGCGATGACGGAGCCTAATGCTGGGTCTGATGTTCGCTCTATGAAGTGCAAAGCGGAAAGAGATGGTGAGTTTTTTGTAATTAATGGTTCGAAACATTTCATAAGTCACGCCGATATGGCTGATTACGTGATTTTATTCGCTGCATCTGGTGTTGAACAAACTTCTAGGGGTGAGAAAAAAAAGATAACAAGCTTTTTAGTGGATATGGGTACACCCGGCTTCTCGGTTGAGCCTGGTTATAACAGTGTTTCCCATCGAGGCTATCATAATTTCATTCTTAATTTCGATAATTGTCGAGTGCATGAATCTAAGGTCTTAGGAGAAGTTGATCACGGATTTGATGTTGCTAATGAATGGTTGGGGGCTACTCGATTGTCGGTTGCTGCGATGTGTCTTGGAAGAGCTGAAAGGGCCTTACAGATCGCAATAGAGTGGGCCGCAACTCGTGAACAATTTGGGCAAACGATAGGTAAATTTCAAGGTGTCTCATTTAAACTTGCTGATATGTCAATGGAGCTTAATGCTGCAGAACTATTGACTCTTAAAGCTGCTTGGAAGGATTCTCAAGGCCAGATGACAAATAGTGACGCTGCCATGGCAAAACTTAAGGCAACTGAGGTGCTTGCAATGATTTCTGATGAGGCCATTCAAATTCTAGGAGGTATGGGGCTAATGGATGAACTTCCCCTTGAGAGAATTTGGAGGGATCATCGCGTAGAGAGAATTTGGGATGGAACCAGCGAGATACAAAGGCATATCATTTCTAGATCATTGCTTAGACCCTTTGAGTAAACCTAAATGAGTAAAAGCAATCTGCATCGATTAATCTCCCCGAATTCAATCGCTGTGGTTGGAAATCGAGGTGCAAATTTTGCGATTAGAGAGTCTCTTAAATTAGGTTACAGTCACCAAATATGGGCAGTTCATCCTACCCTTGAATCGCTTGAAGGTGTTAAATGTTTTAAAGACGTTAAAGATTTGCCAGAAGCTCCTGACGCTACCTTTATTGCAGTAAATGCTGAGACTGCTATTGATATTGTATCTGACTTAAAGGCAATGGGCGGTGGCGGCGCTGTTTTATATGCTTCTGGTTTTGGAGAGGCTGGCGAAGAAGGGCTAAAACGTAATCAAAAATTAGTTAAAGCTGCAGATGGAATGCCACTCATTGGCCCAAATTGTTATGGATTTATTAATAGTCTTGATGGAGTTGCATTATGGCCAGATGTTCATGGATGTGAGTCAGTCTCTGAAGGCGTGGCAATCATAACACAAAGCGGAAATATAGGTTTGAACATGACTATGCAGTCTATTGGTCTTCCAATCGCATACATGTTTACTCTTGGCAATCAATCAAACACCAATATTGCAGACATTATTCATGCGATGCTAGATGATTCAAGAGTCAATGCGATTGGCCTTCACATCGAAGGTATTTCTGATATTGAGTCATTTGATATTGCAGCTAAAAGGGCGCTTAAAATGAAGGTCCCAATCATTACTATTAAGTCTGGAAAAACAAAAGCCTCTGCTAAGATTGCTCTAAGCCACACAAGCTCATTAACAGGTTCAGATGAGTTATATAGTGCTTTTTTTGATCGGCTTGGTATAGCCAGAGTAGAGACAGTTCCGGAGTTCCTTGAAACACTTAAACTTATGAGTGTATTGGGCGTAATTGAACATGGCGGCGTTGCCTCAATGAGTTGTTCAGGAGGAGAGGCAGGAATGATGGCTGATTTAATTGATGATTTAGAGATTACTTTTCCATCCCTTACTTCATCACACAAAGCCAAAGTGAAGCAAACACTAAATGAGTATGTTGAGGTTGACAATCCGCTAGATTATCATACGTTTATTTGGGGTGATCGAAAAAGAACATCAGATTGCTTTAGGGCAATGATTAGTGGTCAATTTGCTGCAACAATGCTGTTGTTGGACTGGCCTAAAACTCAGGATTCAGAGCAAAAAGACTGGGACTCAACTTTATTGGCGCTCTCAGACGCCATCTCTGGCACAAGTGAAAAGGCAATAGTACTGGCATCTATGGCTGACTGTATGCCAAAAAGAATTATAGAGGAGTGTCTAAGTTTGGGTATTGCGCCTATGGTTGGGTTAGATGTATGTTTAAAAGCCCTCAATCACTCTTATAAAATTGGGAAAGCTTTTTCACGCAATACTAATCCCGATTTAAAGATTTTGAGAATTAATTCACAAAATAAATCCAAACAACAATTAACAGAGTTTCAAGGTAAGCAGTTATTAAAGAAATATGGGGTGACAATACCTATGGGATTTCTCGTTAGGAATGTGACTGAAGCTATAAAAGCTGCCGAGGATATTGGCTTTCCAGTCACGCTTAAAGTGTCGGGTGCGAAATTAGCTCATAAGACTGAATTGAACGGTGTTAGGCTGAATGTCCAAAATGCAAAAATGCTGAAAGAAGCTTGTGATGATTTATTCAATATCAGTTCAGAGCTTCTTATTGAAAAAATGATAGAAAATGCAGTTTGTGAGCTCATTATAGGTATGGACTATGACCCTACTTTTGGTAAACATGTCGTTATTGGTGGGGGCGGTGTATTTGTTGAACTTTTAAAAGATAGTTCAGTATTAATTTTGCCGACTACTAGAGAGGATATACATCAGGCTTTATCAAAATTAAAGGTTTACAAGTTACTCGAGGGCTTCAGAGGTAACTCAAAAGGTGACATCGAAGCAGTAATTGATTCTGTAGTTTCAGTCATTGAATTCATCAGTACAAATGAAGTTGAGGAGTTGGATATTAATCCATTATTAGTATTAAAAGAGACAAATGGAGCTGTTGCTGCTGATACACTTATCAGGCTAAACTCAAATTAATTTATTGGGGTAATTATGAACGATGCTGTTAATTATGAGATCCACGGTGAGGTTATTTTAATAACCTTGGATCGTCCAAAAGCTAATGCTATTGATGCAAAAACAAGTCATGAACTTGGAGATGCCTTTATAAAATTTAGAGATGATAATGGCCTTAGAGTTGCAATCATCACAGGAGCTGGAGATCGTTTTTTTTGTGGGGGATGGGATTTAAAGGCGGCATCTGAAGGGGAGGCAGTTGATGCTGATTTTGGCCCCGGTGGATTTGCGGGTCTAACAGAGTTATGGGATCTGGATAAACCTGTAATTGCTGCAGTGAATGGATTAGCAGTTGGGGGAGGTTTTGAGTTGGCACTTGCTGCAGACCTAATCATAGCTTCAAGTAATGCAGAATTTTTTGTACCCGAAGCCACACTAGGAATTATTCCAGATAGTGGTGGAGTATTGAGACTTCCACGTCGACTTCCTAAATCAGTTGCTATGGATATGCTTATGACAGGTCGCAGAATGGGTATTGAAGAGGCAAAACATTACGGCCTTGTTAATAGAAGCTGTGATCAGGATGATTTGATTAATCAGGCGCTTGAATGGGGTCATCAGATTTCTAAATCTGCTCCACTTTCTTTGGCAGCCATTAAGTCAGTGATCAGATCTACAGAAATGATGGACTTGAAGGATGCATACACATTGATGCGATCAGGAAAAATTGAAGCCTACCATAAAATGCTAAATTCTGAGGATGCAAAGGAAGGACCACTAGCTTTTTCTGAAAAAAGACCTCCAAAATGGAAGGGCAAATAACCTTCATCAACTTGAGTCGACTAAATCAGAAATGGGTATAATTTGTATTGAAGCTCTAAAGAGTGGCGAACTATGACAAAAGTTTTTAATACATTTATTGTGTTTGTTTTGACTTCTTTTTCTTTTAGCACTCTTGCTAATAGTGAAGGTGAGGCTATGTATGGCGCACTTGGATGTGCCAGTTGCCATGGTGAAAGTGGACGATCTAATGACAAGTCAATTCCTTCTTTAGCCGGTAAAGATGTTGAATGGATTATTCAACAACTTGAATATTTTCAGTCGGGCGAACGTCAAAATTCATATATGAATGCAATGGCTCCAATGGCTGAAGGTTTTGAGAGATCGATAGCAGAATACCTCTCAATTCAAGACCCACAAAGATAAAATTTTTCTTTTTAAATTTTAAGTAATTTGAGGGTTTCTTAACCCATATTTATCACGTATAATTTCATGGAATTTTTTGGAGATTGAGAATGAAAAAAACGCTTATTATTTTTGTTTCTATTCTAATTACTGCACTTAGCAGCCCTTCATTTGCTGCGGGAGATGCTGAAGCAGGTCAAGCTAAGTCTGCTACATGCATGGGCTGTCATGGTCTTGCTGGAAATAGTACGATTCCTAACTTTCCAAAGTTGGCCGGGCAAGGAGAAGCTTATCTTATTAAGCAACTCCAATATTTTAAATCTGGTGAGCGAAATAATGCAATGATGGCTGGCGTTGCCTCCTTGCTTTCTGATCAAGATATGGAAGATATTGCTGCCTACTATTCAATCCAAACAATGAGTGAAAACTCTGCCAAAGGTTCTGAGGAAAAAATTGAACTCGGTAGAAAAATTTATGTTGGTGGTAAAATGGAAACCCAAACTACAGCCTGTATTGCATGTCACGGCGCCAAAGGTGAGGGGATTCCGACAGCAGGCTTCCCAGCAGTTGCAGCCCAACATTCTGAATATACTGCGTCACAGCTAAAAGCCTTCCGTCAATATTCAATCAACAAACAGACTGATTCTGATGGTGTTGAGCGAGTCAACGAAATGATGAACAATGTTGCAATGGGCCTAACTAACGAAGAGATTGATGCTTTGTCTGAATACATTGCAGGACTTCATTAAGCCAGGCTCTGTAAGAATAAAATTTATTTAGTCCATTCTTTCTGTGTTTCCATCAACGGTCATAATTTGACCTGAGATTTTATGTGCTTGGTCAGATAAGAGAAACACTGCCATATTAGCAATATCTTCCTTATCAACAAAAGTTTTGAGTGAGACCATATCTTCAAAATCTTCTCTTAATTCACTTTCATTTATCTCAAGAGACTTAGCTTTTGCCTTAATTACTCGATCCATTCTTTCTCCCGATACAGAGCCTGGACATATTGCATTCACTCTGATATTGAATTCACCGAGCTCCATAGCCAAGGATTTAGTGACTCCAATAATTGCCCATTTAGATGCCGCGTAAGGGGTTCTTAATGGAAAGCCAAAGATTCCTCCAGTAGACGAGAGGTTAACAATTGAGCCACCCTCATTTTTCTTTAAAAGAGGTATCGCATATTTTGTGAAATAAAAATGACTATTTAAATTAGTCTCTATAGTTTGATTCCAGTCTTCGACTGAAATATCTTCCATTGTCCCGGTTGGTCCAGCAATTCCAATGTTGTTAATCAATGCATCAATGCTTGATAATTTTATAGATTCAAAGTAATTTTTTACGGAGTTTGCGTCAGCTGCATCCACATTGTCAACAAATAACCTTCTATTGATTAGGGGGTGCCCATTCAGCTTATCGATTTGTTTCTGATTAATGTCTGATGCATAAACGGTGTGACCTTGATCTAGAAATGAGCTTGCGATGCACCATCCAATTCCATCTGCCGCTGCTGAAATAATGATATTTTTACTCACCGAACCCAATCAGAGGTTATTTTGTTTTGGTTAGTGCAACTGAGAGCTCATCAGAAGTAATGAAGCCGGTAGTCGCTCCGTCTTTATTGACGACTTCGATTGTTGACCTATCCTTTAGAACCTTGGGAACTAAATCTTCGATATATGTATTCTCATCATACTTATATGTTGAGGATGGACTGATTGATGATTTATCAAACTTATCGAGTTTGGTCATGACAGTTTTTGCTCTAAGAACTTTAGAGCGGTTGACATCTTTCACAAATGCTTTAACGTAATCATCTGCAGGACTAAGAATAATATCCTCTGGTCTTCCAACCTGAACTAGTCTTCCACCATTAAGTATTCCAATGTGATCACCTAGTTTTAATGATTCATCAAGATCATGAGTAATGAATACAATAGTTTTCTTAAGTTTGGCTTGAAGGTCAACCAATTGGTTTTGCATGTCACTTCTAATGAGTGGATCGAGCGCACTGAACGCCTCATCCATTAAAAGAATCTGTGGATCCGTTGCTAGAGCTCTTGCTAGTCCTACTCTTTGCTGCATTCCTCCAGATAATTGAGCCGGATACTGATGCTCAAAGCCTTCCAGTCCAACCGCACTAATTTGTCCTTGAGCAATTTCAACTCTTTGATCCTCTGGAACTTCTTGAATCTCAAGACCATAGGCGACATTTTCAATAATGGTCTTGTGAGGGAAAAGACCAAATCGCTGGAATACCATGCTCATGGTTTTTTTTCTAAAGTCCAAAATTTCTTTTTCGTCAAGACTGCATACGTCAACATTATTGACAATGACTTCACCTGAGGTCGGGTCGATAAGTCTATTAATGTGCCTTATTAATGTTGATTTTCCGGAGCCAGAAAGACCCATACAAACAAAAATTTCACCTTCTTCAATGGATAGAGAGACATTATCAAGACCTACAGTATGACCCGTCTCCTCCAGAACTTGATCTTTACTTGCACCATCTTTGACCATGGGTAATACTTGCTCAGGCTTAGGGCCAAATATTTTATAAATATTATTTACTTCGATTTTTGACATAGTATGAAATTATTTAGGTGGGCTATTTCTATCTTGAATTTTTTTACCATAAGCCTGAGTAATTCTATCTAGAACAATTGCCAAGAGAACAATTGCTAGTCCAGCCTCAGTAGCCTTTCCAACATTAAGCTGTTGAAGGCCAAGTAAAACCTCGTCACCAAGACCTCTAGTACCAATCATTGAGGCAATAACGACCATTGCTAAAGCCATCATGGTGCACTGGTTAATACCCTGCATAATATTTGGAAGTGCAAGAGGAAGTTGCACGCCCAGTAGTTTCTGTTTCTTGCTTGCGCCAAAGGCTTCAGCCGCTTCTATAACCTCAGTATCTACTAGTGTAATTCCTAAGTCAGTCAATCGAACTAAAGGAGGAACTGCATAAATAACAGTTGCAATGATAGCGGGAACCGCGCCTAAACCGAAAAGCATAATTCCTGGAATGAGATAACAAAAACTTGGGATTGTCTGCATTAAATCCAGAACGGGAAGTATTGCATTGCGGACTCTATTACTTCTAGACATAGTAATACCTAAAGGTATACCAATAATGATGCAAATTAGAATTCCAATAATCATGATGGATGTTGTTTCAATGGCTTTATCCCAAAATTTTGGATGAAGGAAGCCAATAAAGAATGTACAAATACCAACAAAAACTGTTGTCCCTAGCTTTCTTCCGCTAGAGAAGAATACAATTGCGACTACAAGAGCAATAACTAGAGGCCATGGCATCATGATCAAGAACTTCTTTAAAGAGAGGATTGCTCCAAGTAAAAAATTATTTACTATTTCAAAATAAATTCCATACTCTTCATTGAAGACTTTAAATCCATCATTAATCCATTTCATCAGCGGAATATCAAGCCACTTGGGCCAGTCATTCAGCCAACTTAGATCTGTAAAGAGTTCCATGACACTGTCTGGCTTTCTCCTTGATGAGTTATAGCTAGTTATCAAGAGCCAAACAAAAATAATTGGGAAGGTCAAATATGTGAGTAGTTTTCTTACCATAGTGGACAGTTATGAAAAAAAGAGCCCACGAGTGAGCTCTTTTTTTTTAAAGTAAAATCAAACTTATAATGCTGCTGAAACCTTTGCAGCAACGTCTGCCGATACCCAAGCTTTCCAGTCATCAGAATTCTCTAAGAATTCTAGTGCTGTAAGCTCCATATCTCCATCAGACTCATCTTCATAGAACGCAAGAAGCTTGTTAACCATAGCAGTTGGCAAGCTATATGCTTCTATGAAAGCTGTTTCTTCAGGGTGCGAATCCGCCCAAGAAACAAGAACTGATTTATCTAAAGACATGTCTCTGTATTCAGTTGCACAAGTAGCGGTATATGCATCTTTACCTTCAGCCTTGATAGTTTCTACAACTTCAGACATTGCTCCCCAGCATGCATCATTGTAAGGTGGCTCCTTTAATCTAACTAGGTCAACCTTACCCATCAAGCCAGTTGGTGCCCAGTAGTATGTAAAGATTGGCTGCTTTTTAGCAAAAGCACCTGCAATCGCTGCGTCTAAAGCGCCACCTGAACCTGGATCAAAGTTAGTGTAGTAATTATCTAAACCATATACTTTTTGTTTCACATAGTTCACTGTGTAGCAAGTCCAGCCTGAGATACAGCTTGTCATTCTTCCCTTAGATGGATCTTCAGGATCAGTAAACAATGCAGCAACTTCAGGGTCAAGCATATCTAATACAGTTCTTAAGTTGTATTTATCCGCTGTCGTTTTATCAACATAGAATGCTTGCTGAGAGTCAGGAGTATTAATACCTAGATTCCTGATAATTCCAGCTTCTTCAACTGGGTCATAGTTAGCAACAATGTTGTCATACCAAAGCTCAGTAACAATGTCGAGTTGACCATCATAGTGTGCAGCCATAATTGGCGTTGTACTTCCTTTAGTGACTTCTACATCGCAACCATAGCCATGCTCAAGAATAAAGCCAACAATGGCAGTATGAACATTTGCACTACTCCAATCAAAGTCAGCTAAACGAGCTTTTCCACAATCAGCGCTCACAACTCCCGGCAATAGAGCAACGGAAATAGCTGTTACAGCTAATAATTTATTTATTAGTTTCATTTTCTCTCCTTAGTTTTAAAATAAACCCGCCTTGAAAAAAGCGGATTAGTTTCAAGTTTAACAAATATTAAAGTTCAATTTAACCAGATTTGTCAAAAAACATCATTTTTCAAATCAATAGAATGATTCCTGCTGCAAAAATTAATACTAAAATCATTCTTCGAAATAGCTCTTCATTGATTTTTGGATAAATTTTAATTCCTATCCAGGCGCCAAAAATCAAAGCGGGAAAAGCCTTGATAAAATCAACCAATATATTAAACGTAATCAGTCCAGCAAAATAAAAACTAACAATTGAAGCAATACTTGTTAGAAATATAAAGGGTTCATAGGTCCCTCTTTGGGTGTTTTTTGGAAGTTTCTGAAGACCTACCCAGACTGTCGGAAGTATTCCACCTAGTGCAGCAAATCCGCCCATAACTCCACTAATCAATCCAACAACTTTATCCATTAATGCATTACTGCTGAATTTAATTGAAACTCCGCGACTCATAAACATCCAAATGGAGTAGATTATTAAAAGGAAGCCAACAGTCACTTTAAATGCTGTAGGTTCAGTTATGGATAGTAAAAATACCCCAAGAGGTATTCCTATTAAACCCAAATAGATTAATGATTTTAGTCTCGAAAAGTCAAGTGTTTTACGTAGCTTATAAATTGGAAATCCTGAAATAAAGAGGCAAGAGATAATGTTTAATGGTATTGCAATTGATGGTTCAAGAATATGCAGCCAAAATGCATTCAGTACCAACCCACTTCCGAAGCCAGTTGCCCCTTGGACTATGCCTGCAAAGAAAGCCCCTAAAAGTAAAATAAATTGGTAGATAAGTGGATCTGAAATTAACATAAAAAAATAGTATGGAAGAGGATGTAAAGTTTATAGATTATTTTGGTATTATTTTTTTTAATTTCTATAAACTAAAGGATATACCTATTACCCCTCTCTTGTGAAATAATTTCTTATTAGTATCTATGAAAGATTACGATTATATTATCGTTGGTGCAGGCTCTGCAGGATGTGTTCTGGCAAATAGGCTAAGTCAAGATCCGTCGAAAAAAGTTTTACTATTAGAGGCTGGCGGTTCGGATCGTCGATTCTTTATTCAAATGCCTATTGGTTACGGCAAAACTTATCATCAAAAAGCGGTTAACTGGATGTATTTAACTGAACCTAGTCCTGATGCTGACAATAAGCCTAGTTACTGGCCTAGAGGAAAGGTATTGGGTGGTTCTAGCTCCATCAATGCAATGGTATATGTTAGAGGAAATCCAAAAGATTTTGATGAGTGGTCTGAGGCAGGAAATTCAGGATGGTCATACAAAGAAGTTCTGCCTTATTTTAAAAAAATGGAGTCTTGGCAAAATGGTGCTGATGCATTTAGGGGTGGTGACGGCCCATTAAAAGTCTCCGAAGTCTCAAATCAGTTACACCCCCTATGTGACAATTTTTTAGCTGCGGCGCAGGAGATTGGTATTAACTTAAATTCGGATATGAATGGTGAGCGCCAAGAGGGTGTTGGGAATTATCAGATAACAACTCATAAAGGTCAACGAATGTCATCTTCTAAAGCCTATCTTTGGCCAGCAATGAGTCGAAGTAATTTGACTGTAATTAAAAAAGCTCTGGTCAGAAAAATATTGATTAAAAGTAATAAGGCATATGGAGTTGAGTATTCTAAGTCTGGCAGTCTATATCAAGTTTCAGCTAATTGTGAAGTGATCTTGAGCGCTGGCTCGATTAATTCACCGCAATTATTGCAGCTTTCAGGAATTGGACCTAAGGAGATTTTGGAGGCGGCATCTGTTCAGCTGGTTTATGACAGCCCTGCAGTAGGTAAAAACCTTCAAGATCATCTAGGTGTGAGTTATTTTTATAAAAGCAAGGTGCCAACTTTAAATAACCAGTTAAGGCCACTAGTAGGGAAGATTTATCAGGGCCTGAGATATATATTGACAAGAACTGGTCCGCTCAGTTTAAGTGTCAATCAGTCGGGCGGGTTTATTAGAACTCGTGATGATCTGGAAAAACCAAACATCCAGCTTTATTTTTCGCCAGTCAGCTACTCGTTAGAGTTACCGGACAAACGCGCAATGATGAGTCCGGATCCATTTTCAGCAATGCTTCTTGGAATTTCGAATTGTAGTCCGAGATCAAGAGGCAGCGTTCGGCTGAGAAGTAGTGACCCATTAAAACCACCCATCATTTCGCCTAATTACCTTTCTAATGAGGATGATGTCAAAGATTTATTAGCGGGTGTAAAGATTTTAAGGAAGCTAGCAAAAACTGATAGCTTTAGACCAGTTATTGGAGAGGAGTTTCGACCAGGCCCTCAGTGCCAGACAGATGAGCAAATGATTCAGCACATTAAAGATAATGTATGGACAGTATTTCATCCATCTAGTACCTGTAGAATGGGGCCAGATCCAAAAAGCAATGTCGTAGATTGTGACCTTAAAGTCTATGGGATTGAGAGATTGAGAGTTGCTGATGCGTCAATATTTCCGAGCTTAGTCTGTGGTAATATTAACGCAGCAACAATTATGGTCGGTGAAAAAGCATCTGATCTCATTTTGAAGGATCAAAGAACAAAGCATGAAGATAATCAGCATTGAAACATTTACTAACGAATATGTTGGATTGGTTCGTTTAAGAACTGATGAGGGTGATGAAGGATGGGGGCAGACTTCAACCTATAACAGTGAAATAACAGCCCAAGTGGTTCACCTTCAAGTTGCTCCCCATGTTTTGGGCATGAGTGGACTAGATATACCGGAAGTTAACAGAGAGGTTTTGGAGAGGGAGCACAAGTTTCCTGGGACTTACCTTTATAGAGCATTATGCGGCATTGACACAGCGCTATGGGACATTAAGGCCAAAAGAGCAAATCAAAGTGTCTGTCAACTAATCGGCGGGAGTGCTAGCTCGATTCCAGTCTATGCCTCCAGTATGCAACGCGAGATCTCTCCTGAGGCTGAAGCACAGAGGCTCTTAGAGCTAAGAGAAGAGTATGGTTATTTTGCATTTAAGTTCAGAATCGGCAAAGAGTGTGGACATGACATAGACCAGTGGCCTGGTCGAACTGAATCAATCGTCAAAGAGGTTAGAAAGGTACTGGGAGATGAAGCCACTTTACTGGTTGATGCAAACAGTGCTTATAGCTCGAAAAAAGCAATAGAGGTAGGACACATGCTCCAGGATTATGGGGTCAGTCATTTTGAAGAGCCATGCCCATATTGGAAGCCTGATTGGACTCGTGAGGTATCCGATGCCCTTGACATTGATGTTAGTGGCGGAGAGCAGGACAATGATATGAGGATTTGGAAGCATATGATTGACACTAAAGTTGTCGATATTATTCAACCAGATGTTTGTTACTTAGGAGGCATTACTAGAACATTAGAGGTTGCTAAAATGGCTGACAAGATGAATATTCCTGTTACTCTCCATGCGGCTAATCTCTCATTAGTGACGCTTTTTTCTGCACATGTTATGGGTTCTATTAAAAATCCAGGAAAATATCTCGAATTTTCTATTGAGGGTCTTGACTATTACCCTTGGCAAGACAACATTTTTACTCCAGATTTTAAGATTGTTAAAGGAAACCTAGAGATGTCTCATAAGCCCGGCTGGGGAATTGAAATTAATAGTGAGTGGCTATCTTGCGTTAAACACCAAGTCAGCTTTGCTGGCTCTCGCTTCTAATATCCTATACAAACTTATTTTTAGGTCTTAAGTGCACTTTTTTTTAAGCCTCAAAATACTGTATAATTTCCCTTTTTTTAATATGTTACGGATTTAGAAATAGATGAAGACATCACTCACTACACTCGAGGGACTCAAGAGATCTCTTACAGTTGAATTGCCAGTAGACACGTTCAATCAAAAAACAGAAAAAATCATTAAGAATCTAGCAACTAAGGTTCGCATTGATGGCTTTAGAAAAGGCAAAATCCCGGCAAATATATTGCGTCAAAGATTTGGTGCAAGTGCTAAATCAGATGCTGCAACTGAAATGGTCAGTGAGACCTTAGAAGATGCATTAAAAGATGCGGATGTAGTTCCTGCTGCACAGCCATCACTCACTAATATTGATACTGAAAATACTGAAAGTTTAATTTATACAATAGAATTTGAAGTCTATCCTGAAATCAAATTAAATGCTTTGTCTAGTCTAAAAATTGACCAAGTCACCTCAAAAGTCACTGAAGAGGATGAAGAGCGCGCATTACAAGATCTTCAAGATCGATCAACTGAATACAAAAGTGTTAAGCGTAAGTCGAAAGAAGGTGATCGCCTAATTATCGACTTTGAAGGGCTTATGGATGGAGAATCTTTTGAGGGCGGCGCTGCTGAAGGATTTGAAATTATATTGGGCAGAGGTACAATGATTGATGGCTTTGAGAAGGGTCTTATTGATATTGCTCCAGGTAAAAATGTTGAGGTGAATGCAACATTTCCAGAAGATTACCATGTGGAGAATTTAGCTGGAAGGGATGCTGTATTTAAAGTTAAAGTTAACGAAGTGGGCTCACCTATTGAGCTTAAAAGAGATGACGAGTTTGCTAAGAAATTTGGTGAAAAAGACTTTGAAACAATGAAATCTAGAATGACCAGTCAAATGAAAATGGAGTTGGATTCTCGCCTGGTACAACAAAATAAAGATACTGCTTTTTCAGCTCTTTTAGAGGCGAATGATATTGAGGTTCCTGAGGGAAGCGTTTCTTCAGAGGCTTTAAGATTGCAGCAAGATATGGAGTCACGTATGGAGCAACAAGGAATGCCTTCAAAAGGTAAGCTTCCAGCGGAGATGTTTAATGAGGAGGCCGCAAGAAGGGTAAAGCTCGGCTTACTGATTAATAAAATTGCAACTGATTCAGAAATAACGGCTGAGAAAGACTTAGTTGATGCTAAACTAAATGAAATGTCGCTTCAATACGGTGAAAGTGCTCAGCAGATGATCGATTGGTACAATACTGACCCTTCACGTTTGGCTAATATTGAATCAATTGTTGTCGAAGATTTAGTAGCAAAGCACATTGCAGATGAGGCAAAAGTTACCTCAACTGAAAAAAACTTTTTAGAAATAATGAATACTCAAAATTAATATGACAATTCAAAATTTAAATCAAATCCCTATGGTTATCGAAAGCTCTGGTAGAGGTGAGAGGGCTTACGATATCTATTCAAGACTTTTAAAAGAACGAGTAGTTTTTTTGGTTGGACCTATTGAAGATTACACTGCAAATGTGATTGTTGCTCAGTTACTATTCTTGGAATCTGAGAATCCGGATAAAGATATTCATTTGTATATTAATTCTCCAGGGGGTTCTGTTACTGCTGGTTTGGCTATCTACGATACAATGCAATTCATAAAGCCCGATATTTCAACTCTATGTATTGGACAGGCTGCAAGTATGGGTGCTTTGTTGCTTACTGCCGGTACTAAGGGTAAAAGGTTTGCACTCCCTCATGCAAGATGTATGATACACCAGCCTTTAGGCGGATTTTCTGGGCAGGCGAGTGATATCGATATTCATGCTCAAGAAATTCTTAAGGTAAGAGATAATCTGAATTCAATTCTGAAAGAGCATACGGGACAAAGTTTAAAGAATATTCAGAAAGATACTGACCGTGATAATTTTATGTCTGCTACTGAATCTGCCAAATATGGACTTATTGATAAGGTTATTAATAAACGTTAATAAAGCATACTAATGGATCAAAATACTGAAGATCTTAGCTGTTCATTTTGCTCAAAAAACAAGGATGAGGTCTCTCGTCTGATTGCTGGCCCTGGAGTTTATATCTGTGACGAATGTATTGATTCTTGTTACAACCTAATTCAAGAGCAAACGATAAAAGATAAAAAAGATCAGCATCAGGATTGGAATTACACACCTAAAGATTTGTTCAGCTCACTCAATGAGTATGTCATTGGACAGTCTCATGCCAAAAAAGTTCTTTCTGTTGCAGTTTACAATCACTATAAAAGACTTAAATCTAATTATGTATCGAATGACGTCGAACTTGATAAGTCCAATATATTACTTATAGGGCCAACAGGGAGCGGGAAAACACTCTTAGCACAATCTTTAGCTAGATTTTTAGATGTTCCCTTTGCTGTGGCTGATGCAACTACACTAACTGAGGCTGGTTATGTAGGGGATGACGTAGAAAACGTTATCAAAAGCCTGCTTTCCAAATGTGATTTTGATCCAGAAAAAGCTGAGCAAGGCATCATATTTATTGATGAAATTGATAAAATCTCTCGTCGCTCTGATTCGCCATCAATTACCAGAGATGTTTCTGGAGAAGGCGTTCAACAAGCGATGCTTAAATTAATTGAGGGAACCATTGCATCCGTTCCACCTCAGGGTGGCAGAAAACATCCAAATCAGGAAACAATCGATGTTGACACTTCTAAAATATTATTTATTTGTGGTGGAGCCTTTGATGGTCTTGGCAAGGTTATCGATAGGCGAGTAGAAAAAGCTACTGGAATAGGTTTTTCTGCTAACGTTAAAGATGAGAATGACAAAAAGACTTTGACAGAACTCTACAAATTTTTAGAGCCTGATGATTTAATAAAATTTGGGCTTATTCCTGAGTTGGTTGGGCGCTTAGCTGTTCATACTTCATTAGATGAGCTCGATGAGGAAGCTTTGATAGAAATCCTTACTAAACCAAAAAATTCAGTAGTTAAACAGTTTCAGCAATTCTTTGAAATTGAGGGCGTCAAGCTTTCAATAAGAAAAAATGCTCTAGTCGCAATTGCCAGATTAGCTCTTAAAAGAAAGACTGGTGCAAGAGGTCTTAGAGCAATCATGGAAGATCTGCTTCTAGAGACCATGTATGAAATACCTTCTACCCCAAGTGCAAAGGAAGTTGTTGTTGATAAAGCGGTTGTAGAGGGTTTAAAGCAGCCCATAATTCTTCATGAATCGAATAGCAAGAAAAAAAGTATTCGCAAAGCAAGTTAATGATTTTAATGCTTATATGATTAAAATTTAAATATGTCTATGGAGTTGTTTGATCGCCAGAAAGAAGCTGTTGGCCAAGGTGAACGAACGATCCTTGTTCACGTTGAACTGACTTCATTCGCCCAATCAACTGGAAGTGTTGATGAATTCAAACAACTTGCAGACTCTTCTGGATTAAATATTGTTGAAACATTAACCATCAAAAGGAGTTTTACAAAGGCACAGTTTTTTATTGGAACAGGAAAAGTCGATGAACTGGCATCACTTGTCAGTGAGAATGAAATTGAACTTGTTATCTTTTCATTACAGTTATCACCCTCTCAAGAGCGTAACTTAGAAAAAGCGTTAAAATGCCAAGTGATGGACAGAACAGGTCTAATACTAGATATTTTTGCATTAAGAGCGAGCTCATTTGAGGGGAAGCTTCAAGTTGAACTAGCTCAGTTAAAGCATCTCTCGACAAGACTCGTTAGAGGGTGGACTCACTTAGAGAGACAAAAAGGAGGTATCGGACTTCGAGGACCGGGTGAAACTCAGCTAGAAACAGATAAAAGGCTAATCTCATTAAGAATTAAAAACATCAATAATCGCCTTTCAAAAGTTCATAAGCAACATGATCTGGGGAGAAAATCAAGGGTTAAAAATCAGCTACCTATGATTTCTCTCGCAGGTTATACAAATGCCGGCAAGTCAACCCTTTTTAATGTATTAACTAAATCCCAAGTGTATGCCGATGATAAGTTATTTGCCACTTTGGATTCAACTATCAGAAGAGTCATGCTGCCAGCATCTGGAGAGGCAGTAATTGCTGATACAGTAGGTTTTATTCAAGACTTACCGCATGAGCTAATTGAGGCTTTTAAATCAACATTAGAGGAAACTCGACAGGCCAATGTACTTCTTCATGTTGTAGACGCTTCTGATCCAAATAGTAGAGATAAAATTGAGCAAGTTGAAGAAATTATTGAACAAATTGATGCTGAGGAGATTCCCAGAATTATTGTTATGAATAAGATTGATGATATCGATGATTTTCAGCCAAGAATTGATAAGGACAATGAAGGCAATATATATCGTGTATGGCTTTCAGCTCATACCGGAGATGGTATTGAGCTTCTTTATGAGGCGCTTTCTCAAAGTCTAAGTGGGATGATGACTTTTGCTAGCATTAAATTAGATGTTCAGTCAGCTTATATTAGAAGTGAAATTCATAAAGTTGGATTTATTAAAAAAGAAATAATGAATGAATTTGGCCAATGGCTACTTGAAATTAACGTCACTAGTCACTATCTAGAAAGATTATTAGATAAGCAAGGTGTTTCATTATTATGGAAGCAGAAGTCTCAACAGAGTCAAATGGCATAGTTAATCAATCGATACCTCTTTTGCCACTGAGAGATGTAGTGGTTTTTCCTCATACCGTCATCCCTCTATTCATAGGTAGAAAGTCTTCAGTCAAGGCAATTACTCAGGCCATGGAGGCAGATAAAAATGTATTCCTAGCAACACAAAAAGATGAAACTATAGAGGAGCCAACGAATGATCAGCTCCACAAGGTTGGTACTTTAGCTACAATCCTTCAATTACTTAAGCTACCTGATGGAACAATCAAAGTCCTTGTTGAAGGCGTTAAAAGAGGAAAAATTGAAGAATTTGTTGATTTAGGTGAGTACACGGAAGTTGTTCTTAGTGACTGTTCTCTTAGTTTTGATGACGATACAGAGATTAAGGCTATGATGCGCCTTGCTCTAGAGAATTTTGAAAAATATATCAAGTTGAGTAAAAAAATTCCTGAAGAGGTCTACAAAGTTCTTAAAGAAATTACTGATATAGAGAGGTTTAGTGATGTAATTATTGCAAATTTAAGTCTTAAGGTTGAAGAAAAACAAAGTCTCCTTGAGAGTAGTCTTGCAAAAGATAGGCTTGAAGCTATTCTTTCTATCCTTGAGGGCGAGTTAGATGTCTTGGGCGCAGAGCAGAAGATTCAAAACAGAGTGCGTAAGCAAATGGAGTCGAATCAGAGAGATTATTATTTGAATGAACAAATGAAATCCATTCAAAAGGAGCTTGGAACGCTTGATGATGAAAATGAAATCGAGGAACTTCAGAACAATATTAACAAGGCTAAGATGCCTAAAGAGGCAAAGAACAAGGCACAAAGTGAGTTGAATAAGCTGCAGAGGATGTCTTCTCAGTCTTCTGATGCATCAATTATTAGAACTTATATTGAAAATCTATGTACAGTGCCTTGGAGTAAAAAAACTAAAACAAATAAGGACTTGGTTAAGGCTCAAAAGATTTTAGATGAGGATCACTACGGTTTAGATAAGGTCAAAGAGAGAATCATGGAACATCTTGCTGTACAGAGTCGAGTCACCCACAATAAGGCCAATATATTGTGCTTAGTTGGGCCTCCAGGTGTTGGTAAAACTTCTCTAGGAGAGTCTATAGCGAAATCTGTGAATCGAAAGTATGTTCGAATGGCTCTTGGCGGTGTTAGAGATGAAGCTGAAATACGTGGCCATAGAAGGACTTATATTGGCGCAATGCCTGGCTCTATTGTTCAAAAAATGCAAAAGGTTAAGGTGAAGAATCCATTGTTCTTGCTTGACGAGATTGACAAGATGGCTTCTGACTTTAGGGGTGATCCAAGCTCAGCGATGTTAGAGGTATTAGACCCGGAACAAAATCATACATTCAATGACCACTATTTAGAAGTTGACTATGACTTATCTCAAGTCATGTTTGTTGCAACAGCAAACTCCTTAAACCTTCCAGAAGCATTAATCGATCGGATGGAGATAATTCAACTTTCTGGCTATACTGAAGATGAGAAACTTGAGATTGCGAAAAGACACTTAATCGCTAAGCAAATGAAAAATAATGGGATTAAGGATTCAGAAATAGTTTTCAAAGACTCTGCCATCATGGATATTATTCGTTACTACACAAGAGAGGCGGGCGTAAGAAACCTTGATCGTGAGATTGGCAGTATTTGTAGAAAGGTAATCAAAGATGTCACTCTTAAAAAACGCAAAACAAAAGCAATTATTAACTCAAAAAGTCTTCCAAAGTTTTTAGGCATGAAGAAATTTAGATTTGGATTGGCTGAGGAGCATAACCAAATCGGTGAGGTAACCGGATTAGCATGGACATCGGTTGGTGGAGACTTGTTAACTATTGAGGCCTCATCTTATAAAGGAAAAGGAAAACTAAACTACACAGGTCAGCTTGGTGATGTCATGAAGGAGTCAATTCAAGCTGCAATGTCGGTCACAAGGTTGCGAGCCGATTCCTTAGGGATAGCCGATGATTTCCATGAAAAGCTTGATATACATATTCATGTTCCTGATGGATCTACTCCTAAAGATGGCCCTAGTGCCGGTGCTGCAATGTGTACTGCTTTAGTTTCGGTTCTCACTGGAAGGAAAGTAAAGGCAGCTGTTGCAATGACTGGAGAGATTACTCTTCGAGGTGAAATTACTCCCATTGGAGGTCTCAAAGAAAAACTTCTAGCAGCTATGCGTGGCGGTATCAAAACTGTTATTATTCCTGAAGATAATGAGAGAGAGCTCTCTGAAGTGCCTGAAAAAATCAAAAGTAAACTTGAGATTATTAAGGTTAAATGGATTGATCAGGTTTTAGATATTGCCCTTGAGAAATAATTAGTTAGCAAAATCAAATTTGTTTGACTAACTGGGCATAATAAAAACCATCATGGTTATCATGTGGTAATTGCTGTCTTCCTATTGTTTTAATCCCCCAAGAGAGAGTTATTTCTTCAGTTTTTGCGTCAGATGTTTTTTCTAAAAATTTAATGATTTGATTTTCGTTTTCATCTTTCAATATTGAGCATGTAGCATACACAAGCTTGCCACCAGGTTTTAGCATTAGCCAAAGATTTTCAAGAATAGCTGATTGAGTTTCGATGATTTGATTTAAATCTTTAGGTTTTCTTAACAGCTTGATATCTGGATGCCTTCTAATGACTCCAATTCCTGTGCAGGGCGCATCTATTAAAATCTTATCGAATTTTTTTTGATTCCACCAATCCTGTTTTGTCGCATCGCCAGATATCACCTTAACGTTTTTAACGTTCATTCGAGTAAGATTTTCTCTAACTCTATTTAATCTATTTTCATCAAAATCTACGGCTACTATTTGCGCATCCGTATTCAGTTCTGCAAGATGAGTTGTTTTTCCTCCTGGAGCACAGCAAGCATCTAAAATTAAATCATTTTTTGAGGGTGAAATTAAATGCCCGGCTAATTGTGCAGATGTATCTTGAACGTAGCATGATCCTTTTTGAAAATCAGGTAAATTTTCTACATTGATTGCCTCTTTTAGAGTTAATGACTGTTCAGATATATTAGAAGATATAGAGTCAATATTTTGATTCATCAGTTTCTTTTTATAACTCTCTCTGCCAATAGATGGATGAACCCGAATACTCATTGGAGCTTTTTTATTATTTTCTATAAAAATATTTTCATAATTCTCTGGATAGTCCTTTTTAATTTTTTTTATAAGCCAGCTTGGATGAGAATAATGATTGGTCTCAATAATTACTTTTTTATCGCGATCAATGCTTCTAAGAATTGCGTTAATAAAGCCTTTTGCCCATGGCTTATCAATAATCTTTGCCACTTCAACTGTTTCATTTATTGCTGCATGTCTGGAAATATCAGTATAAATTATTTGGTATGCTCCGAGCACCAATAGACAATGAAGATCAAGATTTTTCTTTTCTAGTGGTTTATTGAGTAAGGGAGTTATGATGTCATTAAGGTGATGATAAAACCGAATCGAACCATATGCCAAAGACTTTGCAAATGACAAGTCTGTCCCATCAACTGGAAAAAGTGACTCAGATAAAGAATGTTTCTCTAAAGCTACTATACAAATAGCTTTATGTGCAATAACTCTGGCGCTGTTTTTATTGAGCAATTGTTTGTAAAATTCTATTTAATATATCATTTGGAGGGAGATATCCGGGCAAATTTGTACCATTTTCAAAAAATATTGATGGTGTTCCATTGACTCCTAATTGCTTTGAAATTGCTAATTGATCTGCAACTGGGTTTAAGCATTCTGGACTATCCGGAAGATATCGTTTAGTTTTATAATTATGGATGGCGAGCGCCCTATCTTCAGCACACCAAATTTTTTCCATAGCGCTTTGCGCCTTAGGATGTAGCTGCTCTAGAGGGGAGGCTAAGTATTTTACAGTGATGCCCAAATCATTCATTTGATTCATATTGCCATGCAATTTGACGCAGTAAGGGCAATCAACATCGGTAAAAACATTGATCACATATTTCTCATCTTCAGCCTTAAAGACTATCTTGTCGTTATCACTAATACTTTCCAAAATTTCAAGCTTTATTGAATTAATCCGGTTTGTAGAAATATTAGTCATTAACTCTAAGTCTGTCACTGCTCCCTGAATCACGTACTTGCCATCTGTTGAAATATACATTACATCAATCCATGGATCAGTCAGCACCACCTCGTAATAACCGTCTAATTCTGAAGTACTAATATTTTCAGCTTTAATCTCTGGAAAGAACGGCTTTAGTTTATCTACAATCATGCTGACATCTGCCAATGCAAAGTTAGTTAAAAGTATTAAAGTGACAGCTAGAAACTTTTTCATTTTAGAAACCCATGATTAAAGGAGTAAATTTTACAGTTTTTTGGTAGAATACCGTGATTATAATTTTTGGAAGTAGATATGGAGTTTTTTGTAACCCATCAAGCTGTTGATCACTATAGTGGCGACTGCTCAGTTGCCTTTGCCTCAAAGGATAAATCAAACGACAATAGAATTATTCAAACTTATTTAGATCTTCATCGATTTGAGCCAAAACTAGGCAGCACTTTGATGCTTGGAAAAGTTGAAGGCTATAAGTCTAGAAGAGTTCTAGTGGTTGGCTTAGGAGAATCACCCCTAACTAAGAAAAATTTTATTAAGGCGCTAAAGTCTCTCTCAACAGCAATGAGTGACTCAAAGGTGAAAAATGTTGTGATTCCTAGCGTAGAGGTTGAGGACGTCGATGAGGCTTGGATTCAAACTTCAACCGCTAGAGTGCTGAAGAATGAGAGTTACAAGGTTAACAAGGTGGGCGTTAAGGAAGAGCAAAGTGATATTCTGCTTGAAGCAGTTAATCTATATTCAAAAAATAACGGCGCATCAGAAATACAAAAAGGAGTCGCTATAGCAAATGGAATGGCACTCACCAGAGAATTAGGTGACTTGCCTCCAAATATCTGCACCCCAACCTACATTGCCGATACTGCAAAATCACTTGCAAAAACTTATGGTTTAGAATGTGAGATTTTAGAGGAATCTGAGATGGAATCTCTCGGAATGAATTCCTTGCTCTCAGTCTCCAAAGGCTCCTCACAGCCTGGCAAATTAATCAGTTTAAAGTATTCAAATGCCGGCAACGAACCCCCTATTGTCTTAGTAGGCAAAGGAGTAACTTTTGATAGCGGAGGAATTTCTTTAAAGCCTGGCTCAGGGATGGATGAAATGAAGTTCGACATGTGCGGTGCTGCTTCAGTTCTAGGAACAATGAGTGCGATTGCTGAAATGAATCTTAAAGTGAACCTAGTAGTTGTAGTTCCAGCAGTGGAAAACATGCCTGCCCATAATGCATCTAAACCCGGTGATGTAGTAAAAAGTATGTCAGGACAAACTATTGAAATCTTGAATACTGATGCTGAAGGCCGTCTCATTTTGTGTGATGCCTTAACTTATTGTGAAAAATATAAACCAAAAACAGTTATTGATATTGCTACGTTAACTGGAGCCGTTATTATTGCATTAGGTAAACACCATTCTGGAGTGATGTCAAATGATCAAAGACTTGCAGATGCCTTAAAAATTTCAGGTGAATCTGCTCAAGATACTGTGTGGCAACTTCCACTTGACGAAGAATACGATGACCTGCTCAAATCTAATTTTGCAGATATGGCAAACATTGGTGGCAGAGAGGCAGGTACAGTAACTGCAGCATGTTTTCTAGCACGTTACACAAAAAAATATTCTTGGGCTCATATCGATATTGCAGGAACTGCATGGCTTGGGGGATCAAAAAAAGGCGCAACTGGAAGACCTGTGCCACTCCTGACTCAGTATATTATGGATCAAGTTTGAGGATCAAGTTATGTCCACTTATAAAGATGTAGAAATTATCAAGGCTGCTAACATTTACTTTGATGGCAATGTTACCAGTAGGGTTATTAAGTTTAATGATGGAAGTACCAAGACTCTTGGAATTATGATGCCAGGGGAGTTCGAATTTTCCACTGAAAAGCATGAGTTAATGGAGATATTAGCAGGAGAGCTTAGTGTTTTACTTCCGGGAGAAGAGCATTGGCAAACTATACGAGGTGGGGATTCATTTGAGGTTCCTGCACAAAGCATTTTTAAGTTAAAAGTTAAATCAGTTGTTGATTATTGCTGTTCATATTCTTGACTTGAATTGCTTCTTATAATGCTCTAATAAGATATGGATTCAATTGTAATCATCAATGGTCAAGAGCAGTTAGATATAAGTATTTTTAACCGCAATTTTCAATATGGTGATGGGTTATTCGAGACTTGTATTGCCAAAGAAAACCAAATTTTATTTTGGGAAAAACATCTTTCAAGGCTTGAGATAGGCTGTCAAAAGCTCAAAATAAAAAAAATAGAAGCATCTATTTGGCTAGAGGATATCAAAAAGGCTCTTAGCTTAACTTCACACAAAAATTGTGTCATTAAATTAATTCTTTCTCGAGGTAATTCTCAAAGAGGCTATAGCTATCCTGATGATATCTTGCCAGTCAGAGTTGTGATTGTTTCAGAGTTAAAAAAGACTCAGACAAAAAAATCTTTTTCCCTTGAATATGCTCAAAGTGGTTATCATTCAAATCCGAATTTAGCAGGCATTAAACATTGCAATAGAATTGAACAGATTTTGGCTCGGGCAACATTGAAAAAGGATGAGGCAATTATGTTAGATGAAAATCAAAACATCATATCTGTGACACAAGGAAATATATATTTCATCTTTGGCCAAAGGCTGGTGACACCAAAGCTCGATAGGTGTGGCGTGATTGGAAGTCGAAGATTCATTATCCTAGAGCTTGCAAAATCAATTGCACTTGATGTTGAGCAGGACAATATCTCAGTGACTGATGCACAAAAAGCTGATGAAGTATTTATTTCAAATAGCATAATTGGAATTCAGCCAGTTAGTTCAATTGAGGATTATCGATTATCAAAAAGCTTCTTCACTGAGAAAATCAAAGTAGCATTTGAATCTGCGACTCAAGATATTAAATCTTGGACATGTATTTAACAATTAAGGGCAAAATTTTTTCCAGATCCCTAGCTTCGGTTCTTTTACTTTTGTTTATTGCATGGGTACTCATATCAAAGGATATCTTGGTTAACCAATCACAAATTTTTCAGGTTAAGCCCGGCTCCTCAATGGGTGAAGTAGCTCAAGAGCTGAGTGACAGAAAAATAATAAAATCTAAGAGATTTTTTACATCACTCAGTAGACTTCTCAATGCAAACAAAAAATTAAAGTCTGGTTATTATGAAATAAAGCCAGATACCAGTGTATTTAATTTTATAGATCAAATTTCAAAAGGCGATGTTCTTAAAACTAAAGTGACTTTAATTGAAGGAAAAACTATTCAGTTCTACTTTGAACAATTAAGTAAAGACCCATCAATAGCATCCAATTCGTCATTTGAGAATGTTATGGATTCAATTGGCGTTAAAAGACCTTTTGATGGATGGTTCTATCCTGAAACATATATTTTTGATTATGGTGAAAGTGTTGAGAATGTTTTAAAAAAATCCCATGAAACCATGAAATCTAAATTGACAGAGTTGTGGACAGAGCGGGATAGAAGTGTGCCACTAGATTCACCTTATCAAGCAATCATTTTGGCCTCATTGATCGAAAATGAAACAGCCCTTGATTTTGAAAAGCCATTAATATCTAGTGTATTTATTGGGAGATTGAACTTAAATATGAGACTTCAAACAGACCCGACTGTTATTTATGCATTAGGAGAACAATACTCACCGCCATTAACGCGAAGTGATTTACAGTTTGATCACCCATATAATACATATCGAAATAAAGGTCTGCCTCCAGGGGCTATATCTTCTGTTGGTTATCAGTCACTATACGCAGCTCTTCATCCAGCGAAAGGAAATGAACTATACTTCGTTTCAAAGAAAGATGGTAGTCATGCATTTGCCTCAACTTATGATGATCATAAAAAGAATATCAAGAAGTACTTAAAGGCTAACTAGTTTAAAATTATCAGGTATGAAAAAAGGAAAGTTTATTACTATTGACGGCGTGGAAGGTGCAGGTAAAAGTACACAAATTGATCTTATTTGTAGCTATTTGCATCAAAAAGGCATTGAAGTTGTTAGAACTCGAGAGCCTGGAGGTACAGATGTTGGAGAGAAAATCCGATCTGTTTTACTCGATGTAGATAATCAAGAGATGCACAGCGACACTGAGCTACTGTTGATGTTTAGTTCTCGAAATGAATTGATACAAAATAAAATCATACCCGCCTTGAATGAGGGTTGTTGGGTTGTGAGTGATCGATTTACTGATGCTTCATTCGCTTATCAAGGCGGTGGAAGAATGCTTAATTTAGATCGTATTTCAAAACTAGCAGATTGGGTTCTAGGAGACTTTAAGCCAGACTTAACTCTTTTATTAGATGTAAGTGTTGAGGTTGGCATAAAAAGAATAGAATCTCGTGCTGCCAAAGACAGAATTGAGCTTGAAGAGAGAGCTTTTTTTGAGCGGGTAAGATCTGTTTTTATAAGTAGATCAGAGGCTTTTCCTGAAAGAATTAAATTGATAGATGCAAGTAGATCAGTTGATGATATTCAATCTAAAATTAGGTCGTTTATTGACTCGCTATGATGTTTCCCTGGCATAAGAAAGCAACTGAAAAGGTAGATAAGATGATAGAACAAAATCATCTACCTCACGCATTGCTGATTACTGGAGTTGAAAAAATTGGTAAATTTGATTTTACTCAAGGTTTAATAAAAAAACTTCTTTGTCCTAATTATTCTTGCGATCAATGTGAACTTTGTAAAGCTTTAAACAATGATGATCCCAAGATTGAACTGGATTATAGTGTATTAATTCGACGGTCTCATTATCCAAATTTAATCTATTGCAGAACAGAGCTAAATGACTCTGGATCAATGTCAAAGGATATTCGAGTCGATCAAATTCGTTTATTTTGCGAATCATTGGGTAAAACTGCTGACACTCTTCAAATTGGAGTGATTTTTTATGCAGATCAGATGAATAACAATGCAGCTAACAGTCTTTTAAAAACGCTCGAGGAGCCAAGAAAAAATACACTCATTATTTTGCTTGCTCATAATATTGATAGACTTCCGATGACTATTTTGTCAAGGTGTCAAACGATTCACATTAACCCTTCCTATAATGATAAGACTGCTAAGTGGCTTGCAAATCAAATTGATGAAGATACACGAGCGGATTTTGATCCTATGCAGTTATTAGACAGTGCCCATGGTGTTCCTCACAGAGCGCTTGAGGATTTAAAGGGAGATTTTTATTTTCAATATCAGAGTTGGCAAAATTTGCTTTTAGAAATTGCACTTAGTCCAACAAAAATCAAAGATACGGAAATTTTTTCCGATAATGAACTGGATGTATTGAAGTGTCTTCAGCACCTGATTAGTGAAGGAATCAAAATCAAAATTTTAAATCATGATGGCGCAAATCTTGAGCTAAATAAAGTTATTGAAAAAGCTTCATTTAGTCATTTATTTAAGCTTTTAGATGATACTAATCGAGCAATTTCACTTTCACAAACAACTGTAAATATGAAATTATTATTGGATAATGTATTGGTAGTATGGTCACACATTACTAATTTAAATAAGTATCCAGCTATTACAAGTTTTCAGGAGTCTTAATGAAACAATCTTCAATTTTATTTAGAGAGGCTAAGGAGTTCATTCCTGGAGGTGTTAACTCTCCTGTTAGGGCCTTTAATGGTGTGGGCGGAGAGCCTGTATTTTTTGATAGAGGGGAAGGGGCTTATCTTTTTGATGTCGATGGAAACTCATATATTGATTATGTGGGCTCTTGGGGGCCAATGATCTTAGGCCATTCAAATCCAGTTATTATTGATGCTGTCAAGGCAGTTTTGGATAAAGGCTTAGGTTTTGGAGCGCCAACAGCAATAGAGACATCACTTGCGAAAAAAGTCTGTCAAATAATGCCCTCTATTGAACTTGTGAGAATGGTGAGTTCAGGTACTGAGGCAACTATGAGTGCGATTAGGCTAGCAAGAGGTTATACAAATCGTGACAAAATTTTGAAATTTGAGGGCTGTTATCATGGGCATTCTGACTCTTTACTGGTGAAAGCTGGCTCTGGAGCTTTGACTTTAGGTGTTCCTACCTCACCTGGAGTGCCAGAAGATCTTGCCAAGCATACTTTGACACTTGAGTTCAATAATTTGGTGCTTGTTGAAGATTTATTTTCCAAAATGGGAGAAGAGATTGGGTGCATTATTGTCGAGCCTATTGCCGGTAACATGAATTGTGTACCACCCAAAGAAGGCTTCCTGCAGGGTTTACGAAATATTTGCGATAAATACGGTACGGTTCTAATTTTTGATGAAGTGATGACTGGTTTTAGAGTTGCCTTGGGAGGTGCTCAGGAGATTTATGATGTTAAACCTGATCTGACTGCTTTAGGCAAGGTCATAGGTGGAGGTCTTCCGGTCGCCGCATTTGGAGGAAAGCGAGAAATTATGAATCAAATAGCCCCTCTTGGACCGATTTATCAGGCTGGCACCCTCTCTGGAAACCCACTTTCAATGGCATCTGGAATAGCTATGCTCAGTGCTCTAGAGTCAGATAAATCTTTTTATAAAAATCTTGGTCGTCGATCCTCTATGCTTGTTGATGGTATAGTCGCTGAAGCAAAATTTAATGATATTCCAATGACAAGTAATTATGTTGGAGGAATGTTTGGTTTATTTTTTAGCACAGAAGATAAAGTCACTAATTTTAAGCAGGCCTCTAGTTGCAATATTGAGCTTTTTAAAAAGTTTTATAATGCCATGCTTAAAAAAGGCATCTATCTTGCACCTTCGGCATATGAGGCTGGTTTTCTATCAATAGCACATTCAGATGAAGAGATCAATAGAACTATTGAAGCGGCTTCTGCTGTTTTTTCTTCACTATGAGTTTAGTGACAGTAGGTGCTGAATTATTATCAGCCAAAGAAAAACTTCAGAATTTTGAAAATAATGTGACTGTTTTTGGTTCTGCAAGAATAGAGCCATCGGACCCTTTATATGTTGAGGCATATGAATTGGGTAAAGAATTATCTAATGCTGGTTACAATGTATTTACTGGCGGTGGACCAGGCATCATGAGTGCAGCAAATAAAGGGGCTTATGAGGGCAAGTCAAAAAGTATAGGCCTTAACATTTTGTTGCCTCAGGAGCAATCTAGCAATCCTTATTTGGATGAAAACATTACCTTCAACTATTTCTTCTCAAGAAAAGTGATGCTAGTTAAGTACTCTAGCGCTTGTATTTATTTTCCTGGTGGGTACGGAACTGCAGATGAGTTGATGGAGGTTTTGACGTTAATGCAGACCAGGAAAATGAAGAAAATGCCGATAGTTTTGTATGATTCAAAATTTTGGAATTCCTTACTATCTTGGATAAAACAAACAGTTGATAAATCCTACGTTAATCAGGAACATTTTGAATTAATTAGAGTTGTAGATTCGGTTGAGGAAATAAGGAACATTGTGGAGTCAGAAGTATGTCTTTAGCGATTTTCGATTTAGACAATACTCTTATTGGTGGTGATAGCGATTACCTATGGGGAGAATTTTTGTGTGATGAAGGAATTATTACTGATAGAGAATCGTTTCAAAAGATGAATGATTATTTTTATCAACAATACGAAATAGGTGAGCTCGATATTTATGCCTGGGCAGAATTTAGCTTTAAAGTTTTAACAGAGCATTCTTTAGATGAGCTTAACGAGCTTCGCCAACAATTTGTAGATACAAAAATCAAGCCAATCTTTCTTGAGAAAGCTCAAAGTTGTATCAATCATCATAAAGTGAAAGGGGATACAGTGCTTGTAATAACTGCGTCCAATACTTTCATTACAAAACCAATTGTCGAAATGTACGGTATAGAACATTTACTTGCAACCAAACCAGAATTTAAATCAGGTAGATTTACTGGGAAAGTCTCAGGTATTCCATGTTTTCAATTTGGAAAGATTGATAACTTAATGCCGTGGCTTGAAAAAAATAATGAGAGCCTGGTCGGATCTTATTTTTATTCAGACTCTCATAATGATCTTCCTCTTTTGAAATTGGTAGACAATCCAATTGCAGTTAATAGTGATAAGATTCTTACTTCTACTGCTAATGAGAATGGATGGCAAGTTTTTGACTGGCGTTAGTTTAAATAAATAAATCTTGGTTGGATTTGTGTGCAACATCTAGATAGGTAGCAGCGCCAGCGAACTCAATTCCCTCAATAAAATCTTCCCTAGAGAAGCCAAACATTCCCATTGTCATCTCACAAGCGATAAACTTTACACCCATTTCAATACATATTTTACGAAGCTCTTCAATAGAAGCCATACCGTTATTTTTAAAGGTTTTTTTCATCATCTTGGTAGCAAATAACTCTAAACCAGGAATACTCCAAAGGAAGTTTGGAATTTTTTGGCCAAAATCTATGGATTGAAACCACTTTGGGCCAAAAGGCATCTTCATTGGCATATCTGGATTGCCTTGAGGTGAAATTCTCAAGTGTGATAGGTCTTTAAGCAAAAGGTTTAAACCATAAAAAGTACAAAAAACAGTTACATGTTTACCCATCGCAATTCCAGTTGAAGCTAAAATAAAGGGTGGGTATGCCCAGTCCAGAGTACCTTTCGATGCAATCAGCGTCATTTCATTTGATTCAGACATAATGAAGACTAATTTTTTTCGATATTGAAGATGATTTTATTGCCTTCATCTCTCTGAGAGATTAACTTATGACCAAGCTGATTACAAAAGGCTATGAAGTCTTTTTTTGAACCTTGATCAGTACAAATAACCTCTATCACCTCTTTTGATTTCATTGAGGCAAGTGCTTGCTTAGTTTTTAAAATTGGCATTGGACATGCATAACCACACATATCTAAAGTTTGATGTGCCATAAGTGCAACCTAAATTTAAGTAGGAATATTTTAGTTGGAAAATGACTTATTTAACAATATTTTTTTTGGTTAAGACTCCAGCAGCCATAGATATTAGGAATACAAATGCAATTGGATCAAAGGTTGCAACTGCTGCAATCGCAGGCCCTGGGCAGAGCCCTACCAGCCCCCAGCCTATTCCGAAAAGAGCAGAGCCAACAATGATTTTATTGTCAAGTTTTTGATTCTTAGGTAGATTAATTTGATTGCCTATGGCAGAAGTCTCTTTGTTTTTTAACAGAAAAAAGAATGGGCCAGCAACAATAATACCCCCACCCATTACAAATATAAGAGAGGCGTCCCAGTTATGCGTGATGCTTAAAAAACCTATCACTTTATCTGGATTAGTCATTTCAGATATTACGAGACCGATGCCAAAAATTACACCCGAGACAAGGGAAATTAATTTATCTTTCATAAATAAATTCCCAATTGCTGAAGAATATAGACTGTAATCATTCCTGTTATCAAAAAAATTACAGTCGCAATCATTGAATTAACCGAGAGTCTACCAATGCCACAAATGCCATGACCAGAGGTGCACCCTCCTCCAAGCCTTGTGCCAAAACCAACCAGAAAGCCACCAGGAATAATCAACAGATAGGAATTTGTTATTTCAAATGCTATTGGTTTATCAGGCAAAATTAAATAGTAGATTAATAATGGGCCAATGATCAATCCAATTAAGAATAGGGCGTTTGAAACTCTTTTTGATGAATTTGTAATGGTGTTTTCAAAAATACCACTTATGCCGGCTAATCTTCCAGTTGCATAGAAATATAGCACCACTGAGAGTCCTATTATTACTCCTCCAATAAGTGCGCTAACAGGTGTAAAGTTATGCATTCTGAATTAAAATTAATATTATTTAATTCAATAATAGCAGAATTTAAAGACATAAAGATATAAAGTGAGATAGGCTAATCAGAGAACTTTGAATAATAATATCTTCTCAATTTAGGCCTTGAAACAATATGTGAAACAATAGCCATAAGCAAAAAGAGAGACAAAACAAAGAATTCACTTTTTGCAATATCAAATCTTATTCCAATAACCAAAGCCGAACAAAAATAAATTTTTAGGATTGTATCTAAAAACTGAATAGGATAGAGTTGTTTGGATTCAGATATTAAGTACTTCAAGGAGTAAAAAGCAAATGTTAGTAAGATAGTAACTCTTAAAGCCACCATTCGATGATAAGGTATCTCTATGCCCTCAGAAATATAAAAAGGAAAATAGAGTGAAACATCATAAATAGCTAAAATGGATGCACATACGCACCAAAGACCAAGAAAAGCTATTAGAGTTTTTGCTAGAAATTTTATAAACCTTTTCATTTTGAGATAGCGAAGTCCATTATTAATAATCTAGAATTATTATCTAATGGCCTTTTTTTAATAGGGCTAGTGACCGACCTATAGCAGTTTGAAAAACCTTGCTTTCTTTTATGAGCTTAGTATGCTAACACCATTTTGTGAACCTAAGAGAAGAATATCAGCGCCACGATTTGCAAATAATCCATTAGTAACAACCCCAACAATATTGTTAAGACGATTCTCCAGGTTTTTTGGATCATCAATTTCTAGTCCATGGATATCCAGAATTAAATTTCCATTATCTGTAGTTAACTCTTCCCTTAATATTGGGTTTCCACCAATTGAATTAATGATTTGATGCTTTACATAGTTAGCTGACATCGGAATCACTTCAACTGGCAAAGGAAACTTGCCTAGAGAGTTTACAAGTTTTGAATCATCCGCAATGCATACAAATTTATTAGCCACTGCAGCGACAATTTTTTCTCGAGTTAAGGCACCTCCTCCACCTTTAATCAGGTTGAGGTTATTATCAGATTCATCTGCACCATCAATGTAGACTGAAATCTCATCGACAGCATTTAAGTTGACAACAGGTATGCCGTTTCTTTTAAGTCTGTTGGCGGTATCTATTGAGCTTGCAACTGCACCCTTGATAGAGTCTTTTATACTTGCTAAATGATCAATAAAAAAATTTGCTGTAGAGCCTGTTCCAACGCCTATAATAGTTCCGGGAGTGACATATTGAAGTGCGGCCTTAGCAACCTCATTTTTTAATTCATCTTGAGTCATATTATCTCCATCTTTGAGTTCAAAATTATTATACACGATGAAAAAAATTATCCTTGCAACTGGCAATCCTGGAAAGGTTAGAGAATTGAATGCAATGCTCAATGGCCATTATGCTGTTGTATCTCAAAAAGAGATGCAGGTTGAGGAAGTCCCTGAAACTGGAAGTTCTTTTATTGAAAATGCATTAATTAAGGCAAGAAATGCTGTATCTCAGACTGGACTACCCGCCCTAGCAGATGACTCTGGGCTAGAAGTTGATGCTCTTAGCGGAGATCCTGGCATCTACTCGGCAAGATATGCCGGAGAGGGGTCATCAGATGAGGAAAATTTAAAAAAACTATTAATCAATATGGAGCATCATAATAATCGTAGTGCTCATTTTTGCTGTGCAATGGTTTTTGTTAAAGATGCAGAGGATTCAAATCCAATTATCGTTGAGAGACGATGGAAGGGTGAGATTTTAAGAGAACCAAGGGGATCAAATGGCTTTGGTTATGATCCCATCTTTTATTTAAAGGAGTTTGACTGCAGCTCAGCTCAACTTGAACCAGAAGTAAAAAACAAAATATCACATCGTGGCCTTGCACTCAATGATTTGTTAAAAGAGTTGATAAGCGTTGAATAAGCTTCTTAAACTTCCTCCACTTTCACTTTATATTCACTATCCTTGGTGCTTAAAAAAATGCCCATACTGTGACTTTAATTCTCATGAGGGTAATATTCAAGACGGTTATATCAATGCTCTTCTTAAAGATTTAGATGGTGATTTAGAATATGTGCAAAACAGAAAAATTAACTCTATTTTCATTGGAGGCGGAACACCAAGTTTGATGAGTGTAAAAGATGCCACTGATTTATTGGTGGGTATAAGAGATAGGCTAGACTTTTCATCAAATGTTGAGATCACACTAGAAGCAAATCCAGGAACCTTTGAAGCCGATAAGTTTGCTGAATATAGAAATTTAGGGATTAATCGATTATCAATTGGCGTCCAATCTTTCAACGACAAGCACCTTAAATTTCTGGGTAGAATCCATAGTGGAAAGGAGGCTCAAAATGCAATTTTAAAGGCTCAAAATGTGGGTTTTGATAATCTAAATATTGATCTAATGTATGGCTTAAATCAACAAAGTGTAGAGGCGTGCATTGACGATGTAACATTAGCAATAAATTTAAATCCAAGTCATATCTCTTTTTATCAGTTGACTCTTGAGCCAAATACATTGTTCTCAAAGTTTCCGCCAAGACTTCCTTCAGATGAAGAGATCTGGAAAATTGGTGAAAGGGGTGCAGAGCTTTTGAATCAAAGTGGTTTTCAGCGATATGAAGTCTCTGCCTACAGCGACTTGCCATCAAGGCACAATTTGAATTACTGGGAGTTTGGTGACTACATTGGAATTGGTGCAGGTGCGCATGGAAAGATAACAAAGATTAATACAAATGAAATATTGAGAACTTTGAAAGTGAAATCGCCCAAAGACTATTTACTTTCAGTTAAGAAAAATAATCAAAATTCAAGTATCAAGCCTGCAGAAAACTTAGCTTTTGAATTTATGCTTAACAGTCTTAGGTTAATTGATGGCTTTGATCCTAAGCTTTACGAATCTAGAACAGGACAGTCTATTGAATTGTTAAATTCCCAAATGAGAAAGGCTGAAAACTTAGGTCTATTGGATTTAGAGAGTCATTGGATAAGGCCTAGCAATAAAGGGATTAACTTTCTTAATGATCTTCAGGAAATATTTTTGTAACAAATATCAAATTGGTTGAATTGACTTTATCATCCAAAACCTATACAAGAACTTAACATTAAAAAAATAGGGTAAAGACTGTCATTAAGCCTGATGGCTGTTAAAATACTCGCAAGTTTTATAAAGTTGGATTAATATGAGCTCTCATAAAATTGCTGACGTCCTAACAGAGTCTTTACCCTATATTCAAAGATTTAAGGGAAAGACCATTGTTATTAAGTATGGTGGAAACGCCATGGTAGATGAAAAACTGAAATCTAGCTTTGCGCGCGATATTGTTCTCATGAAGTCTGTTGGAATGAATCCTATTGTCGTTCATGGTGGAGGACCGCAAATTGGCAATACTCTAAAAAAACTTGGGAAAAATAGTGAGTTTATTGACGGTATGCGAGTCACTGATAGCGAGACTATGGACGTTGTTGAGATGGTTCTTGGCGGACTGGTTAACAAAGAAATTGTTAATCTCATTCATCAGCATGGAGGAAATTCGATTGGTCTGACTGGAAAAGACGGAAGACTTATAACTGCAACAAAACTTAAATCAGAAATTGAACCGACATCTGAAATCATTGATTTAGGCCATGTTGGTCAGGTTGACCAGATTGATGTGTCAGTAATTAATTTGTTACTGCAGGGAGACTTTATTCCAGTCATTGCTCCGATAGGTGTTGGAAAAGATGGATTCTCCTATAACATCAATGCCGATCTGGTTGCAGGTGCCATTGCAGAGTCGCTCAATGCAGAAAAATTAATCCTTTTAACGAATACAGCTGGTCTATTGGATGGCAAAGGAGAGCTAATGACTGGAATGAGCTCAGCTACAGTTAAAAAACTAATTAAGAATGGTACTATTCACGGAGGCATGCTTCCAAAGATTGGGTGTGCTTTATCTGCAGTTGAAAATGGAGTTCAAACAAGCCATATCATTGATGGAAGAGTCTCACATGCTGTTCTTTTAGAAGTCTTTACTGATTCAGGCGTAGGAACACTTATCACAAAAAATGCTTAAAACAAATAGGGATACAATCAGTGTAAATGATTGTCAGATTCTGGCGCACTATAAATTTGAAGCTGAACAATATATCCTTACGTTAAAGTCACATGAGATCGCAGAGGCTACTCGTCCTGGACAGTTTGTGCATTTATCCGTTTCTGGAATTTTGGCTATGCGAAGACCTATTTCAGTTATGTCGGTTGATAAAGATAATGGAACGTTTGACCTTTTATACAAAATTGTTGGTGAGGGAACCAGGCAGCTTTCCGAAAGAAAAATTGGGGACATAATCTCAGTCATAGGTCCAATTGGAAATGGTTTTGAGCTGACTGAAAACAAAATCCCTCTATTGATTGGAGGCGGTGTTGGAATACCGCCAATTATCGCAATGGCGCAGCAGTTAAAGGGTAATACATTATATAGCCCCTATGCCATATTAGGCTCTGAAGTACCCTTTCCTTTTGATGCATCAAAGAGTGCCTTAAATGGTTACCATTCCTCTAAATTACATACCATGCCTCTGTTGGAAGAGTGGGGAATACCATGCGGTTTAGCGAGCCTTCAGAATTATGAAGGTGTTTATCAAGGTTATGTTACTGGTCTAGCTCAAGATTTTTTAGATAGCCTCACTTCTGATGACTTGAGCAATGTCGAAATATACACATGTGGCCCACATCCAATGCTTGAAGCCGTTTCAAAGTTGGCAAATGAATACAACATCCCTTGCCAAGCCTCCCTTGAAGAGTTTATGGCCTGTGCTGTTGGTGGGTGTGCTGGATGCGTTGTCGAGGTGCAGACTGAAAATGGCCCAGCAATGAAGAGGGTTTGTGTTGATGGCCCAGTATTTGAAGCTCAATCAGTTTTTAATGATTTCGGATAATTTAAAACAGGTCAAATCCAGAATTGATTCAGTTCAATCTAGCCAAGATGTAGAGCTAATCGCTGTAAGTAAAACTCGATCAACTACTGAAATTCAAGAGGCTGTTGATGCGGGTCAAGTTCACTTTGGAGAGAACTATCTTCAAGAGTCCATTGATAAAATTAAATTTTTTAAAGGGAAAGGATTAATCTGGCATTTCATCGGACCCATTCAATCAAATAAAACGGTCTCGATAGCGGATAACTTTGATTGGGTTCATAGTGTTGACAGAATTAAAATTGCAAAAAGACTCAGTGATCAGAGAAGTCCTAACCTAGCCCCACTAAATATTTTGATCCAGGTGAATGTGGATAAAGAGGAGACAAAGTCAGGCGTGCACATTGAAAAAGTTGATGAGATTGTCTCAGAAATGGCCTCACTTCCTAATCTTTCTTTAAGGGGATTTATGACTATACCAAAGCCTGAAAATTCAGAAAACAGCTTTGCTGAAATGAAACGTTTATTCTCCAAATATCCCAATCTCGACTCTCTCTCAATGGGCATGTCCTCTGATCTTGAGATTGCAATAGAGAATGGTGCAAACTTGGTTAGGGTCGGAACTGATATTTTTGGACAGAGAAGCTATAATTAGTATTTATTTGAGTTAGATAGGTTGAATCTATGAAAGTAAGATTAATGATTACAGGTGGCACCATTGATAAGTTCTATAATCAGTCAAATGGAAAGCTAGAATTTGATAAGACTCATTTTCCAGAAATGATCAAAAGGTCTAGAATAGAAGTCGATATTATCCCAGAAGAGCTTTTCCTTATTGATAGTCTAGATATGGTCGACTCAGATCGTCAATTAATTTTAGATAGCTGTGAAAAATGTGATGAGGAGTTCATATTAATAACTCACGGAACAGACACAATGTGCGACACAGCTAAACTATTAGGTGAGAGACAAATCAATAAAACAATTGTTTTATTTGGCTCTATGGTTCCATATGCAGTCAATAATTCTGATGCTTTATTTAATTTTGGTTGTGCTCTGGGATCTCTCCAGTTATTAGAATCTGGAGTGTACGTAGCAATGAATGGAAGGGTTTTGCCTTGGAGTGATGTCGAAAAAAATAGAGACTTAGGCGTTTTTCAGGCTTTAAGCCAATAAGCTATCTTATTCTAAGCTATCCAACATATACTGAACAGTTACCTTAATCTCGTTATCAGTACAGTCCATACAAGTTCCTCTTGCTGGCATACCGCCCTTACCTGCAATCGCTGAAGCTGTGAGATTTTCTAGACCAAGGTCAATTCTTGATGACCAGTCTGCTAGAGAGGCATACTTTGGTGCACCCATGACTCCTGAAGTATGGCATCCGGCACATTTACTGTTGTAAATTTCTTCTCCTGAGCGCTCTGCAGTCTCTGTGCTCTCAGCTGATGTAACCATATTGCTTGAGTCTATCCTAACTTCTCCAACAGGTTTAATCCTCTCTAGAGTGGCATTATCAACCATCATATTACTATGAGATGAATCACTACTCGAAGAAGTCAGTGACTTATAGCCAATAAAAATCATGGCAAGCGCCCAAACGATTAGCATTAATTTTGTTGAACCTGTTGTACCTTGACTCATTACATCTTCCCTTAGATTAGATTAAATTCCGCAATATTATACATTTGGTTATAATAACTTGCAGTTGATTGCAACAAAAATATGCTAAAAAAAACCCTCCTAAGAAGCCTCAATATTTTAAAGATTAGTACTTGGGTTACAGCATTGATTGCCCTGGCTTTATTAGCGGTAGTGGCTTTTTTTATTTTATTCCCTCAAACCATCAAAGGGCAGATTGAAAATCGCCTCTCTCAGGTCAGTGGACTGGACATTGGCATTGAAAAAATATCACTAGAATTTCAAGACAATGAACTATTGCTAGCTGTCAAAGAGCTTGAAATAAGTGCTAAAGGCCTAAAGCCTATTGCAAAAATAGATGTATTAAGGTGGAATATTGACCTTCAAGCGCTTTATGAAGGCATTGAAATACCGGGTCATCTTGATATCAATGAGTTACTAATTGATACCACTTATATCGATGAATATGTGGGAATCATTAATACCGATGGAGTATTGTCTAACATTGGTATTTCAGGAATACTTGCACTTAAATCTCTCTCAATCAATCGAACCAAACTGATTGGAGAGCAATCTCTAGATCTTGCCCCAATGGAGCTTAAGAGAAATGAGCAGAAAATCAGTTTATCAATGAGAGATGAATCAATCTTTAGCAGCTCTCAAGTTCCTAAGCTTAGTAGCAGTGTAAGTATTAATACAAGTATCGATGTCGCAAAAGCAAGAGAGGAGCGAGTAGCTGTAATACCTTTTTCAATAAATAATGAGGACTTTAATCTTTCAGCTCAGGTCAAAATTTTTAATCAACAGGACCAAGTTTATCTTGATTTTGAGAGCTATATAGATCAAATTGAAGTCTCTAAAATTAGTCAAAATATTCCTGAATCCCTGGCTGATTCTAGGGGTGTTCAGTGGATAGAAAAAGTTCTAACTGATGGTCAACTAACAGATATTATGCTCACAACACGTTTTAATATGTCGGGTGAGATAGAGTCGCCGAATACTAAATTTTCTGCGAACCTTAGTGATGCTTCAATAAGTGCAAACCCAAAGTGGCCGTCTATAGAAAATATTAATGCAAAGGTTAACTTTTCAAATGATTATTTAAAGATTGTAGGAAATCAAGCAAGCGTTGAAGATATTGATTTAAGTTATTTAAGCATTACTACAAGAGATTTTAATCAGCCAGATGCAACTTTGTCTCTTAATGCAAGATTTAACTCTGAGAGCATGGCTATAGAAGAATTCATCAAGCAATCTTCCGTTTCTGAAAAAATTAAATCCTATCTTGAAGAGTTTGAATTAGTAGGAAATCTTTGGGGCAATGTCAATATGGTGGTTCCCCTTCAAAGAGAGGATGAACAAAAGCTTAAGTTAAGTTTTGACATGTTTGCATCAGATAACGCCCTAAGTCTTTTAGATGGGAAACTTAAAATAAATGAGTTTAATTCACAGATTTCATATAATGACGGATTAATTAGAACAAAAGGCAAGGGCCTAATTGGAGAAGAGCTTTTTCAAATTTCACTGAACCCTAAAGACTGGATTGATGAGGAAAAATCTGGCTTAAGAGTTAAGCTAAGTCACTTAGAAACTTCAACCGATGTCTACATTAGTAAAAATGTAACCGAGGAATGGAATAGTATAATCAGCTCAGAAAATCTATATGCTAAGGTTGCTATATTGACTGATGATGAAGGTAAATTATTAGTTAGACTTAACGACCTAAATGTTTCAAGTGTCGATAGTATTGATGATTGGAAGTTATCTCCAAAAATTTTTCCAAACTTGCATTTGTCTGCAAAAAACTCTAAGGTAAACGATACAGAAATACCAAATTTTGAAGCTGACTTAATAAACCATGAATATGTCATGGAAATCAAAAATCTAGTTTTTGAAAATATCGGTCTTAGTGATGAAGAACTAGTTTTCAATGGAAGTTGGCTTAATGGTAAAACGGCCCTTAGAGCAAAAGCTTCAAATGACAACTTATCTAGTTTCTTGGATAAGTTTGGAGTTGATGAGCCCGTCATTGGCGGAAGTTTCAATGTTGACTTAAGGCTCTATTGTGATTGCCAACCATGGGAAGTCTCTCTAAATAAAATAACGGGTTATATGCAGGCTGATGTTGCAGAAGGGGTATTTACTAATCAAGATCCAAATCTTTTCAAACTTCTCTCGTTTATTAACCTAGAGACAATTGCAAACAGACTTAGGCTTTCAAGAGATGAGCTTAGAGAGCAGGGGTATGTTTATGATCAAATTAACGCTAAATTGCTCTTTAATAAAGGTATTGCTAAGGTTGACTATTTTCTAGTAGAGAGTGAAGAGAGTGATATTGAGTTGACTGGCAGCGTTGATGTAATAAAAAGAGATTATAATTTAGCAGCAAATGTACAGCCAGCTATAGCAGATACCATTCCTTTGGCTACTTATTTAGCTGGTGGAGGTCTTGCAGGACTTGGTGTTTGGGCAGCTGACAAGATGCTTTTTGGTGGTAAGGTAATTAGTGGTCTATTAGATAATTCCATTGAGGTTACCTTTATTATTTCTGGGCCATGGTCCGAACCAGTTATTGAACAATTAGACGGAGTTAAAGTTTTATGATAAATGAGTTACTCAATGATCACAAAATTAGTGAAACTGAAGTTTTTAATTTATTGAGCTCAATGTCAGATAATGGCTCAGATTATTCAGATTTGTTTTTTCAGCATTCTATCGCAGAATCTTGGGTTCTTGACGAAGGAATCGTTAAAGATGGTTCTTATAATATTACTCATGGTGTAGGAGCAAGATGCGTTTCTGCTGATCAAACAGGCTTTTCTTATTCAGACGACCTTAATCTAAAAGCGATTAAAGGGGCCGTGGATTTCGCAAAAGGTATCTCAAATAATAAATCAATTAAGCCGCCTAAAATATTGAAGAGTGCAAACTATCCTTCTAAGTACGCTGCGATAAGTCCTCTTGATAGTTTGTCATCTGAGCAAAAAGTTGACTTACTTAGACAAATTGATTCTATTGCAAGAAAAGAGCCAAAAGTTGTTCAGGTTAATGCCTCTCTCTCGGGCGCTTATACCGAGGTATTAATTGCATCTACCGATGGCGTTTATCAAGTAGATTGCAGGCCTATGGTTAGAGTCAACGTCTCAGTTATTGTTGAACATAATGGAAGGATCGAGCAGGCCTCAACTGGAGGCGGCGGGAGATATGATTATAGTTATTTTGCAAAAAATTCATTGGCTGAAACTTATACCAAAGAAGCAATTCGATTAGCTTTAGTAGCGCTTGATTCTAAAGATGCACCTGCTGGAAAAATGCCAGTCATACTCGGCTCTGGATGGCCTGGAGTCCTCTTACATGAAGCTATCGGGCATGGACTAGAGGGAGATTTTAATCGCAAGGGCAGCTCCGTTTTTAGTGGAAGAATTGGTGAGAAAGTTGCGAGTGAAAAGTGCACAATTGTTGACAATGGAACGATAGAAAATCGTCGAGGAAGTCTAACGATTGATGATGAAGGTACGCCTACCCAGGAAACAACTTTAATTGAAAATGGCTTACTCAAGGGCTACATGATGGACAAAATGAATGGTCGTCTCATGAACAAACCGAGCACTGGAAATGGCAGGCGCGAATCTTACGCGCATATTCCCATGCCTCGAATGACAAATACCTATATGCTTAACGGCAAAGATAAATTTGAAGATATGATTTCATCAGTTGACGATGGTATTTATGCTAAAAACTTTGATGGTGGGCAAGTTGATATCACTTCAGGAAAGTTTGTTTTTTCAGCTAATGAGGCCTATTTAGTCAAAAATGGAAAAATCACAACTCCTATTAAGGGTGCTACCCTGATTGGTTCTGGGGATGAGGTTCTTCTTCAAATTTCAATGGTGGGTGATGATCTTAAACTAGACCCAGGGATTGGTGTTTGTGGAAAAGATGGACAAAGTGTGCCAGTTGGAGTGGGACAACCGAGTCTTAAAGTTGACACCTTAACCGTAGGTGGAACTCAGCTATAAATAGTCGACTTTTGCAGTAAATTAACTACTTTTTAACTGGCTGTTTTACGATAATCTTGTTATAATATTGCGCTGTTTAGTTGAGGATAAACAATGCTAGAAAATTATTTGCCCATTATCGTATTTATTTTCCTAGGAATTGCTTTCGGAGTAGGGCTTACAGTCGTTGGCTATCTCCTTGGTCCGAGCGATCCAAGCGATGAGAAAAACTCACAATTTGAGTGTGGATTTCCAGCTTTTGATGACTCACGTATGCACTTTAATATCCGTTATTATCTTGTCGCTATATTGTTTGTCCTTTTTGACCTTGAGGTTGCCTTTTTCATTCCTTGGGCGGTAGTTCAGGCTGAGCTTGGATGGTTTGGTTTTATTTCAATGTCTATATTTTTACTTCTTCTTGTAGTTGGTTTCATCTTTGAGTGGAAAAAAGGGGCTTTAGAGTGGGAATAATAAGGAATCACGATGGCTATTGAAGGCTTAATGAAAGAAGGCTTTGTCACGACCTCGTTAGATAAAGTCATTAATTGGGCAAGAACAGGCTCACTTTGGCCAATGACATTTGGCCTTGCTTGTTGCGCTGTTGAAATGATGGAGGCTGGATCATCTAGATATGACCTCGATCGCTTTGGAATAGTGTTTAGGCCGACGCCTCGCCAGTCAGATTTGATGATTGTTGCTGGAACACTGACAAACAAAATGGCTCCTGCCCTAAGAAAGGTTTATGATCAGATGCCTGAGCCAAAGTACGTTTTGTCAATGGGTTCTTGTGCTAATGGAGGTGGTTATTACCACTACTCTTATGCAGTAGTAAGAGGCTGTGATCGAATTGTTCCAGTTGATGTCTATGTTCCAGGTTGTCCTCCAACAGCTGAAGCCTTGCTATATGGAATTCTTCAATTGCAGGACAAAATTCGAAGAACCAACACGATTGCTCGAACCTAAGTCATGAAAGAATTAAAACAAAAATTATCCAAAGCCTTTGGTAAAAAAAATGTGAGTGAATCTTTTAATGAACTCACACTAAATATCAAGAGTGAAGATGTTATCGAGGTTTGTCAGAAGCTAAAAGATGACTTTCAATTCGAAATATTGATGGATCTTTGTGGTATCGATTATTTAACCTATGGGGAGTCTGACTGGAATGGTAATGCCAGTTCATCAGGTTTTAGCAGAGCGCGTCAGGCACAAAAATCAACCAACCAAAAAGATCAGCGTTTTGGGGTTGCCTACCATTTGCTCTCTGTTTCAAATAATGAGAGGCTAAGAGTAAAGGCACTCCTCTCTTCTGAAAACTTAATGATTCAATCTGTCACCAAGATATGGAATTGTGCTGACTGGTTTGAAAGAGAGGCTTTTGATTTATTTGGAATATTATTTGAAAACCATAATGATCTGAGAAGGATATTGACAGATTATGGCTTTGTAGGCCACCCCCTAAGAAAAGATTTCCCAATGATCGGTGAAGTGGAAATGCGTTACGACGAGGAATTAGGAAGAGTGGTTTATGAGCCGGTCAGTATTGAGCCTAACGTGAATGTTCCAAGGGTAATAAGGAAGTAAGTATGTCTGAGATGAAAAACTATACTCTGAACTTTGGGCCACAGCACCCTGCTGCTCACGGAGTTTTAAGGCTTATTCTAGAGCTAGATGGTGAGGTTGTGGAGAGGGCAGACCCGCATATAGGACTTCTACATAGAGGAACAGAAAAATTAGCTGAATCCAAGCCATACAACCAATCCATTGGATATATGGATCGTCTTGATTATGTTTCTATGATGTGTAACGAACATGCATACGTCATGAGCATTGAAAAAATGCTCGGAATCAAAGTACCTGAGCGTGCTGAATACATCAGAGTCATGTTTGATGAGATTACTCGGATCATGAATCACCTGATGTGGATTGGAACGCACGCCTTAGATGTCGGCGCAATGAGTGTATTTTTATATGCTTTCCGTGAGCGTGAAGCTCTGATTGATTGCTATGAAGCTGTCAGTGGATCAAGAATGCATGCGACCTATTACAGACCGGGTGGTGTATACAGAGACTTGCCAGACAAGATGCCACAGTATCTTGACTCAAAACTAAGATCTAAAGAAAAACTTGAGAAAATTAATGAGAATCGACAAGGGTCTCTTCTCGATTTTATTGAGGATTTTGCAAAGAATTTTCCAAAAAGTATTCAACAATATTCAGACCTGCTAACTGACAATAGAATTTGGAAACAAAGACTCGTCAATATTGCAATTGTCTCACCAGAGAGAGCAATGCAGCTTGGTTTTACTGGAGCCATGCTAAGAGGTTCAGGTGTGGAGTGGGATATACGTAAAAATGAACCATATTCAGTCTATGACCAACTCGATTTCGAGATTCCTGTCGGAGTGACCGGTGATTGTTATGACCGTTATTTGGTTCGTATGGAGGAAATGCGTCAATCGACTCGTATCATCAATCAATGCGTTGCATGGCTCAATGCAAACCCAGGGCCTGTGATGTCAGATGATCACAAAGTGACGCCGCCTAATCGTGAAGATATGAAGGGTGACATGGAGTCACTAATTCATCACTTCAAACTATTTACTGAGGGCTACTGTTTACCAGAAGGGGAATCCTACACAGCAGTTGAGGCGCCAAAGGGCGAGTTTGGAGTTTACCTAGTCTCAGATGGGGCGAATAAGCCCTACAGAGTTAAGATCAGGGCGCCTGGTTTTGCTCATCTTGCGGCAATGGACGAAATGGCTAAGGGGCATATGTTATCTGATGTGGTAACCATCATTGGTTCACAAGATATTGTTTTTGGTGAGGTTGATAGATGATTTCAAATGAAGCAAAAAAAGAAATTGAATTGTGGGTTTCAAAATACCCTGAAGGGCGAGAGAGTTCAGCAGTAATGCAAGCCTTGACTATAGTTCAAAAGGAGAATGGTGGAAGCTTGAATTCAGAACTTATTAACGAAATTGCTGAATATTTAGAGATGCCATCAATCAGCGTTCAAGAGGTTGCAACATTTTATGAAAATTACAATCATAAACCAGTTGGTAAGCACGTTTTGCGCTTCTGTCACAATATCTCTTGCATGCTAAATGGATCAGATGAATTGATCTCTTACCTAGAAGATAAACTCGAAGTTAAAACTGGCGAAGTCAGCAAAGATGGCTTAGTTAGTGTGAAGAAGGTTGAATGTTTAGGGGCTTGTGTGGGCGGACCAATGTGTCAAATTGGTGACCAATATTACGAGCATTTAACGAAGGAAAAATTAGACAACATTTTGGAAGATTTAACATGAATGAAGTTTGTTTTAAAAACCTTGATAAAGAAAACCCGGCAAGTTTTGCAACGTATGAGGCAAATGGCGGATATAAAGTTTGGCGCAAAATCCTTAATCGGGAGTTAACGCCTGACGAAATCATATCGGAATTGAAAACTTCAGGGTTGAGAGGTCGTGGTGGCGCTGGCTTCCCTACTGGACTGAAGTGGAGCTTTATGCCACGAAATCAAGAAGGACAGAAATACGTCGTTTGTAATTCTGATGAAGGTGAGCCCGGTACATGTCATGATCGCGACATTCTTAGATACAATCCTCACTCAGTCATAGAGGGTATGGCTATAGCAGGTTTTGTGATGAATGCAACGGTTGGATATAACTATATTCGTGGCGAGTTTATGGAGCCTTATTACCTCTTCGAAGAGGCGCTGAAGGATGCATACGAAGCTGGATTATTAGGAAAGAATCTTCATGGAAGCTTTGTTTCTTTCGACTTGTATACTCATCTCGGAGCTGGAGCATATATTTGCGGTGAAGAGACGGCTTTGCTTGAATCATTAGAGGGGAAAAAAGGACAGCCAAGATTTAAGCCGCCATTCCCAGCTAATGTCGGACTATATGGCAAGCCAACAACAATTAACAATACAGAGACTTTTGCCTCAGTTCCAGAAATCCTCTCAAGAGGCGGGCAGTGGTTTGCTGATTTAGGAGTTGAGAATTCTGGTGGAACAAAGTGCTTTTCAGTGACAGGCAGTGTTAAACATCCTGCAAATTTTGAAGTTCCTATGGGTACACCCTTTTCTAAGTTACTAGAATTAGCTGGAGGTCTGAAAGAGGGGCGAACACTCAAAGCGGTTATACCAGGAGGATCATCAACGCCTGTCTTAACAGCTGAGGCTTCAATGAATATGACTATGGACTACGACAGCATTGCAAATGCGGGGTCAATGCTCGGTGCAGGTTCAGTCATTGTTATGGATGATACAACTTGTATGGTCAAATCACTAACGCGTCTGGCGCATTTTTATTATGACGAGTCATGTGGTCAGTGCACTCCTTGTAGAGAGGGTACTGGTTGGCTCTACAGGATGCTTCAAAGAATTCTTGATGGAAATGGAAAAGAAGAAGACTTAGATCTACTCTTATCTGTTAGTGAAAAAATTAATGGAAATACAATCTGTGCTCTTGGTGAAGCTGCTGCTGCTCCGGTTGAGAGCTTTATTAAACATTTTAGAGATGAGTTTGAATACTATATCAAGAATGGCAAGAGTATCGTTGAAGACGAGCACAATTTAATTGAGGAAGTCTCAAGTGTCTGAAATAGAAATAGAAATCGATGGCAATCTAGTCAAGGCTAATCAAGGCGACTCTATTATTAACATAGCCGATAGAGAGGGTATAGATGTGCCTCGTTTCTGCTATCACAAAAAGCTATCCGTTGCTGCCAACTGTAGAATGTGTTTGGTTGATGTTGAGGGCGTTCCTAAAGCGCAACCCGCATGCTCGACACCTGCAGCCAATGGTATGAAAATTCATACAAAAAATGATAAAGCAAAGTTCGCCCAAAAAGCAGTCATGGAGTTCTTGCTCATCAACCACCCTTTGGATTGTCCAATTTGTGATCAAGGAGGAGAATGTGAACTCCAGGATGTAGCGATGGAGTACGGTTCAGATGTTTCAAAATTCAATGAAGGTAAGAGAATTGTTCCCGATAAAGGTATCGGCGCACTCATCCAAACCGATATGACTCGCTGTATTCACTGTACTCGATGTGTGAGATTTGGAGCTGAAGTTGCGGGCATTGTAGAGATGGGTGAAACTGGAAGAGGTGAAGGCGTTAAAATCGAACCTTTCTTAACAGAAGGAATTCAATCAGAGTTATCAGGGAATATGATTGATGTATGCCCTGTTGGCGCTTTGACTTCAAAGCCATTTAGGTATGAGGCTAGAACTTGGCAAATGAATGCAGTCCAAAGCGTTGCTCGTCATGACTTAGTTGGTTCAAACATCTATACTCAGAGTTATAGAGGCAAAGTGAAGAGGGTTGTTGCTAGAGACAATGACTCAATAAATGAAACCTGGATTTCCGACAGAGATCGATTTTCATACGAAGGCTTGAATCATGAAAGCCGTGCATTGAAACCTAAAGTTAAAATTGATGGTCAGTGGCAAGAGGCTGATTGGCAAGAAGCCCTTAAATTCGCGACTGATGGGATTAAAAGTAATGCAAAAAGTCCAGAACAGTTGGGCGTTTTAGCATCAAAATATGCCTCATTAGAAGAGTTCTACCTTTTGCAAAAATTAGCACGAAAGTATGGCTCAGAAAACATTGACTTCAGGTTAGATCAGGCGCAATTAAGCAATGGAAGCTCTTTAGAATCAACAATAACTTTGTCAGAAATTGAATCAATTGATCACGCTTTAATTGTTGGTTCGTATACTCGATTAGAGCAACCCATGATTAATCACAGAATCAGAAAAGCAGCTCTTAATGGCGCTTCGGTTAATACAATAAATAGTAAAAAGTTTGATTTTAATTTTAAAACTGGGCTTGATGTTTTGACTGCCCCTCAAAAGTTAATACCAATGCTTCAATCTGTTCTCAAGTCAATTCATAACAAGACTAACAAAGACGCTCCAAGCTTTTTATCTAAAGTCAGCCCTGAAGATATTCACAATAAAATTGCAGATGATTTAATAGATTCAAGTAATGGGGTTATTGTTCTTGGTGAGCATCTAAATAGTAACTCAGACTCTATTGCAATTACAAGCCTCATTGACCAAATTGCATCGGCTGCTGATTTAAAAATTGCAAATATAACTTTGTCAGGTAACTCTCTTTCAGCTGAAAAGGTATGCTTTATGCCAAATGGAAAAGGAATGAGTGCAACGTCTATGCTAAATGAGAGCACTAAGGCGTTCTTACTAATGGATGTCGATTGTGAATATGACTTTTTTGACTCAAAGTCTGCGCAAGATTGCTTTAATAAAGAAGATGTATTTGTTATTGCGCTTAGCAGTTTTGAGAGTCAGTCATTGCTGAGTTGTGCAGATGTTATTTTGCCTATGGCCTCATTCTACGAAACTTCAGGAACTCACATTAATTTTGATAATCAAGCTCAATCATTTAGTGCCTCAGTTAAAAGTCCAGGTGACTCAAAGCCTGGATGGAAGATCATCAAAGTGATGGCGGATTTATTGGATTTAGAGGGTTTTGATTATATTGATTCTACTCAGGTTAGAGAGGAGGCGCTCCAGTCCTCCAAAATTAAATCAAGTTTTGATGATCTGGGTCATGAGAGTTTTGATGATTCTCAAATCATGACTCACTGGCAATACGCTCCTTATGCAACTGATAACGTTACTCGAAGAGCGGCAGCACTCAAGGAATCGAATATTGGAATGATTAACAGTGCTTTTGTGTCAGAAGTGACTGCTAAAAAGCTTGGCCTTAATGATGATGATTTGTATTTTGGCGTCCCAGTTTCCATTGAAGATTCGGTCGCTGAGGATTATGTTTTTGTTCACACTAATCAGGCCAGAAAGGCATAGGGGGTATAGATTATGTGGCAATCATTCGTAGACCTTACACACCAACTGATTCCTTGGTTTGATGGAGGCCTGGCAGATGTTCTAATTATAGTTATCAAAGGCTTAGCTCTTATTTTCCCTCTCATCATTATGATGGCCTACATGACCTATGCAGAGAGAAAAGTGATCGGTTTCATGCAGCTTAGAATTGGACCAAATCGAGTAGGCCCTTTTGGTCTTCTACAGCCTTTTGCTGATGTCTTTAAAATGTTATTTAAAGAAGTCATTTTTCCATCAAAATCAAATATCTATCTGTTTTTACTGGCCCCTATTTTAGCTTTTGTGCCCGCTGTTGCTGTATGGGCAGTTGTACCACTAGGAGAGGATTTTTATATAGCCAATATCGATGTTAGCCTTCTCTATGTCATGGCCATTGGGTCAGTGGGTGTCTACGGTATTGTTCTGGCTGGTTGGGCGTCTAACTCTAAATACCCACTTCTGGGTGCACTTAGAAGTACAGCCTTACTTATTTCATATGAATTGGTTATAGGATTTGTACTCGTCACAGTGGTTATGGTTGCGAGTTCAGTGAACCTTAATACCGTTGTTGAAAGCCAGTCTGGTGGAATTTTGAATTGGTACTGGATTCCGTTATTCCCAATGATGATTGTATTCTGGATTGGAGCTTTAGTTGAAACTAACAGAGCCCCTTTTGACGTAGTAGAGGGTGAATCTGAGATTGTGGGTGGTACTCATGTAGAGTACTCAGGTATGCCATTTGCGCTATTTTTTATGGCTGAGTATTTCAACATGATCTTTATGGCAATGCTTGCTGTCCTCATGTTCTTTGGCGGCTGGCATTCTCCATTTGAAGGTATTCCATTTCTTGAAGGTTTATTTGAGTTTGTCCCTGATTTGATTTGGTTGTTGGTCAAGATGAGTTTCTTTTTGTTTTTATATTTTTGGATACGTGCTTCGTTCCCAAGATTCAGGTATGACCAAATCATGAGGCTTTGCTGGAAAGTATTCTTGCCGTTCACAATTGTTTGGATATTTGTTGTTGCTCTGATGACTCAGCTAGGAATCGGACCTTGGTTTTAAGGAGATAGAGATATGAAGAAAAAGTTAAAAAAATTAGTAAACGACTTTAGTCTCAATGAACTTCGAACAGGACTAAAGGTTACAAGTAAAGAATTTGTAAATAACAAGATTACGGTTCAATTTCCTGAGGAGAGGACGCCAATTTCACCTAGATTTAGAGGTCTGCATGCGCTTCGCAGGTATCCAAATGGTGAAGAGCGCTGCATCGCTTGTAAGCTATGTGAAGCAGTCTGTCCGGCAAATGCTATAACCATTGACTCTGAGATGAGAGAGGATGGGACTCGAAGAACAACACAATACGACATCGATTTATTTAAGTGTATTTTTTGTGGCTTCTGTGAAGAGGCTTGCCCCGTTGATGCGATTGTTGAGACCCATATATTTGATTATGCCTTTGAATCAAGAGAAGGAAGCGTAATTGACAAAAAGGCCTTATTAGAGATTGGTGATAAAAATGAAAGTGCAATCAGTAAGGCTAGAAAGGAAGACTCAAAGTATAGGTAAAAGCAACTATGGAATTTACATCAATCTTATTTTATGTTTTCTCACTCTTTTTTGTGGGCAGCTCCTTGGTAATGATTACATCAAGAAATACTGCCAAAGCGGCCCTATGGCTGATTCTAACTTTCTTTAGTGCTGCCAGTCTCTGGCTTCTTCTTGAGGCTGAGTTTTTAGCTATCACACTCATACTAATTTATGTTGGCGCTGTTATGGTTCTGTTTATGTTTGTTATCAAGATGCTTGATACCGAAGCATCAACACTTAGAGCGCAATTTACTCGCTACCTACCTTTAGGTATTTTTGTATCTCTGGTTGTCATTGTGCAAATGGCTTTAGTCCTTAATGCTGGTCCATTTGACCTAGAGACGGTTGGCTTGCCAGATCAGCACGGACCTTCATATAGTAATATTACTGCAATCGCTCAGCAACTCTATACCGTCTATGTTTATCCATTTGAGTTGGCAGCAATTCTTTTGTTAATTGCCATTATTGCAGCAATTACTTTGGTTCACAGAACTCAATTGAATAGTAAAAAACAGAACATCACTGAACAAATTAATGTTCAAGCTAAAGACAGGATGAGATTTGCCTCAATTAACAAAAAATCAACTAAGGGGTCCAAATGATCGCTCTATCAGACTATTTGATTCTTAGCTCTATCGTCTTTTGTATTGGGCTAGCTGGTATTTTTATAAACAGAACCAACATCATCATGATTTTGATGTGTGTGGAGTTAATTTTGGCAGCTGTTAACACCAACTTTATTGCTTTCTCATTCTATGGGTCTGATCTGGCTGGACAAATTTTTGTATTCTTTATTTTGACAGTAGCTGCTGCAGAGGTAGCCATTGGTCTTGCGATTTTGACTTTGATGTATAGAAATCGAGGCTCAATTGACATTGATGTAACCAACACTTTGAAGGGATAGTAATGCTTAATATCTATTTAACAATTGTTCTAGCCCCTCTTGTTGGCTCAATCATAGTTGGTCTTGCAGGAAACAGACTCGGCAGGCAGCTTTCACACTCCATAACAATTTTTGGGGTTGCTTTATCCACTGTTTTGTCTCTCTATGTCTTTAACCACCATGTTTTGAATGATGGTGATATCTTTAACCAGAATATCTACACTTGGATGCAAATTGGTGGACTCAATATTAGTGTTGGGTTTTTAGTGGACAACCTCACTTCAGTCATGCTAGTTGTTGTCTCCTTCGTCTCCTTAATGGTACATATCTATACGATAGGCTATATGCATGAGGATGAGGGCTACACTATGTTTTTTAGTTACATCTCTTTGTTTACTTTTGCCATGTTCACACTGGTCATCTCAAATAACTTTATGCAGTTATTTTTTGGTTGGGAAGCGGTTGGATTAGTGTCCTATCTCTTGATCGGTTTTTGGCATCACAAAGAGTCAGCAATCGAAGCAAATTTAAAGGCTTTTCTCGTAAACCGAGTTGGAGACTTTGGTTTCCTTCTGGGTATTGCATTCGTACTTATGTTTTTTGGAACGCTTGACTATGCAGAAACGTTTAGTCAAAAAGATCAAATTATTGGTCAGACACTGTTTGGTGGTTTTTCTGCAATCACTGTTATTTGCATTCTTTTGTTTGTTGGCGCAATGGGTAAGTCAGCTCAAGTTCCCCTTCATGTCTGGCTTCCAGGATCCATGGAGGGTCCAACTCCAATATCAGCATTAATACATGCTGCAACTATGGTCACTGCAGGCATATTTATGGTGTCGAGAATGTCGCCATTATTTGAGTTAAGCGATGTTGCGCTGACAGTGGTTATGGTTATTGGTGCTCTAACTGCTTTATTTATGGGCTTGTTAGGCATTGTTCAAAACGACATCAAAAGAGTGGTGGCTTATTCAACCCTTTCTCAGCTCGGCTACATGACAGTTGCTCTGGGTGTGAGCGCATACTCAGTTGCAATATTTCATTTGATGACGCATGCATTTTTCAAGGCTCTGCTCTTCTTAGCTGCAGGTTCAGTTATTGTTGCGCTTCATCATGAGCAGGATATTAGAAAAATGGGTGGACTTAGAAAAAAAATGCCGATCACATACATCACCTCATTGCTTGGCACATTGGCTTTAATTGGCTTCCCAGGCTTTGCAGGGTTTTATTCCAAAGATATGATCATCGAGGCAGTTCATTACTCTGACTTACCATTCGCTGGATGGGCTTATTTTGCAGTTTTAATTGGCGTCTTTGTTACTGCTTTTTATAGCTTAAGACTTCTGTTTTTAGTTTTTCATGGTGAATCCAGAGTTGATAGTCATACGGAAGAGCATCTGCATGAGACCGGCTCATCGATTACAGTTCCGCTCATCCTTCTTGCGATCCCTTCAGTAGTCATCGGATACTTGACAATTGAGCCAATGCTGTTCGGTGGCTGGCTTGATAATTCCATTACTATTGACTCCTCTCACCATGCTCTTGCAGAACTCAAAGATCATTTTTATTCTGCTTTTGCACTCCTCACTCATTCAGTTGTAACAACGCCTTTCTGGATGATGGTTGGAGGAGCAGTTTCGGCATGGGTATTCTGTCTTTATCGAACTGATTGGGCGGACCAGATTCAATCAAGATTCAAAAGAACCAATTATGTGCTTAACTCACTTTATGGTTTTGATAGGCTGAACGATATTGTCTTTGTCAAAGGCTCTGTGAAACTTGGGAACCTTCTCTGGAAGATTTCAGATATGACCCTTATCGATAAGGTTATTGTTAATGGCAGTGCAAAGCTTGCACGTTATTTAGGCGTCTTAATTAGACCAGTTCAAACGGGCTATGTTTATCACTATGCATTCTTCATGATTGTCAGTCTAATGCTTGTTCTAGGCTGGGTACTTATTGCGTCAGATTATTCATTTTTTAGTTAGGTAGGGGTATGGATTCATTACTTAGTATTTTGATTTGGCTGCCTATCCTAGGAGGTGGCGCAGTCCTTTTGATTGGAAACGATAGAAGTTCAGCTGCAAAGTGGGCTAGCGTTGGTATATCGGTATTAGTTTTTATTCTATCTATCAATTTATTTTTAGATTTTGAAACCTCAACTTCAGCAATGCAGTTTGTTGAAAAAACGAGTTGGATATCTCAGTTCAATATTTTTTATCACCTTGGTGTTGATGGAATCTCAATGCCATTGATTATCCTAACAACCTTTTCGACTGTATTGGTCATCATTGCTGGCTGGGAAGTCATTCAAAATAGAGTGGCTGATTATATGGCCGCATTTTTAATGATGGAAGGAATCATTATTGGTGTTTTCTCGGCTATGGACTCAATGCTGTATTACGTTTTTTGGGAGGCGTCTTTAATTCCAATGTTGTTAATCATTGGTGTTTGGGGTGGTCAAAACAGAGTGTATGCAGCGATTAAATTCTTTTTGTACACATTTTTAGGGTCAGTATTTATGCTGGTTTCATTAATCTATATGTACAATCTTGGCGGCTCATTTGCAATTTCTGATATGCACTCTCTGCCAATGACACTAGCTCAGCAAAGCTGGATTTTCTGGGCCTTTTTTCTTGCATTTGCTGTTAAAGTTCCAATGTTCCCAGTCCATACATGGCTCCCGGATGCGCATGTTCAAGCACCTACAGGAGGCTCAGTGATACTGGCAGCTATAATGCTGAAGATGGGTGGATATGGATTCTTCAGATTTTCACTGCCAATAACGCCAGACGCATCATCATATTTTGCTTTTGTAGTGATTGTGCTCTCATTGATTGCGATTGTCTATATTGGTTTTGTTGCTCTAGTTCAAAAAGATATGAAGAAATTGATTGCCTACTCTTCAATCTCGCATATGGGATTTGTTACTTTGGGTGTATTTGCACTATTTTCAATCATGAAGATGGATTCAAATGGAGAGCTCCTATCGATTGCCGGCGCAAGTATAGAGAGCGCCTACCTTGGCCTTGAAGGAGCAATGATTCAAATGGTCTCACATGGCTTTATATCTGCAGCTATGTTCTTGGTGGTCGGTGTGCTTTATGATCGACTGCACTCAAGAGAGATTTCGACATATGGTGGTGTGGTGAATTCTATGCCTAAATTTACAGGATTTGCGGTCCTGTTTGCGATGGCAAATGCAGGACTTCCCGGGACCTCTGGTTTTGTGGGCGAGTTTATGGTTATTCTGGGCGCGCTTCAAGCAAACTTTTGGTATGCATTTTTAGCGGCTATGACTTTAATAGTTGGAGCGGCTTACACATTGTGGATGGTTAAACGGGTCTTTTGGGGCCCGGTGAATAATCCTGAGGTTAGCACTCTAAATGATATTAACGCCAGAGAGTTTGGTATTCTCGCAGTACTTGCAGTTGCGGTTTTATGGATGGGAATCTATCCCCAGCCAGTCATTGAAGTGATGCACGTTAGTATAGCCAATCTCCTAGAACAGGCACTTACAACTAAAATACCGGGCATATTATGATGAATTTTAACTTTAATATTTCAGAGCTAATTTTTGTGATGCCAGAGCTATTTTTGTTGGCTGCAATCTCCTCTATTCTTTTGTTTGATCTTTATGTTAAGGAAGAGTTTAAAAAGTTTACTTACCATCTGTCGCAATTAGCGCTTTTAATTACTGGTTTATTGGCATTTAATTTAATTGGAGAGAGCGCAACCATATTCTCTGGAACGTTCGTGCTCGATACATTGGGATCGACTTTTAAAGTCTTTATAGCCGGTTTTTCAATTATTGCACTGGTCTATTCAAGACACTATCTGAGTGTTCATGGCCTTTTAAGGAATGAGTATTTTATTCTTGCGCTAATGTCAATCTTAGGGATGCTAGTAATGGTGTCTGGGCATAGCCTTCTAACTTTATATCTTGGCCTAGAGATTATGTCTCTGTCCCTATATGCCCTTATAGCAACTGCAAGAGACAGGGCTTTTGCAATAGAGGCCGCACTTAAATATTTTGTTCTTGGCGCAATAGCATCTGGTCTATTGCTCTATGGCATGTCCATGATATATGGAATAACTGGAAACCTTGATATTGCTCAGATAGCAAGCTTTGCAAGTCTTGCTACATTAGAGCCTCAAGAAACCCTGATCCTTAATTTTGGCCTAGTATTCTTAGTCATTGGTGTTGCATTCAAACTTGGTGCGGTGCCTTTCCATATGTGGGTTCCAGATGTTTATCAAGGCTCGCCAACCTCGGTCACAATGTTTTTATCAACGGTTCCAAAGTTAGCCGCTGTAGCTCTTTTAGTGCGTCTCTTGATTGATGGTTTAAGTGATTTCCAGCACTACTGGGCAGATTTGTTTATGATTCTCGCCATTCTCTCAATTGCAGTTGGCTCTCTTGTTGCACTGACCCAAGTAAACATAAAGAGGATGCTAGCATACTCAACAATATCTCATATTGGGTTTGTACTTCTTGGGTTTGTTACTGGCGTTTTAGAAGGCTATGGCTCAGCAATATTTTATGTAATAGCCTACATATTAATGAGTTTAGCTGCCTTCGGATCGATCATAGTTTTAAATCGAAGCGGCTTTGAAGCAGACCAAATTTCAGACTTTAGAGGGTTGAGTAAGCATTCGCCATGGTTTGCTTTAATCATGCTTTTTGTGATGCTCTCGATGGCAGGAGTGCCTCCATTTATTGGTTTTTATTCAAAACTATTTATTCTGCAACAAGTGGTTTCCGAGGGCTATGTCATTCTCGCTGTCATCGCGGTTATTTTTGCAGTCATAAGTGCTTATTACTATTTGCAAATTATTAAAACGATGTACTTTGATGATGCAGATAAAGAAATAGTTGTTTCAGCTCCATTTGATTTAAAAGCTGTTTTGTCTGTAAATGGCGCACTCATTTTAATAATCGGTTTGATGCCTAGCTATTGGATGAATCTATCAGTTTCACTCTTTTAAGTGGACTAGGTTTATATTAGATTTTCTGTAGAATGGCTTTATGATTATTGCGCATCGTGGAGTCTCATTTACATTGCCCGAGAATTCGCTTCCAGCTTTCGAGGTATCTTGGGAGTTGGATGTTGATGGAATCGAAGGTGACTTCCATCTGACTAAAGATGGCGAAATTGTATGTATTCATGATGAGGATACGGAGAGAGTCTGCAAGACTAAGGCAATCATCCATAATTCAACTCTTAAAGATTTAAAAGAATTAGAGCTAAGCTATAAAGGGAACTCTAATCTAAATCTAAAAATTCCAACATTGTCTGAGGTAATCCAGAGCGCTCCAAAAGGAAAGAAAATTTTCATTGAAATCAAGTGCGGCCCTGAAATTCTCTCTCCGCTATTAATTCAGCTATCGGCATCTAAATTGAATTCTGATGAAATAGTGATTATTTCATTCAATTCTGATGTAATAAAAAAGTTAAAGGATCTAAATCCTATTTACAAGGCTTTGCTTCTCTATTCTTGTGAGGATGGTCGAGATTTAGATGGATTGATTGAAGAGGCTTTAACTCTAAAAGCTAACGGAATCTCAACGGACAATGAATCTTCAAAATTATTTGTCGATAAAGTGATTGACGCAGGCTTAGAGTATCACTCATGGGCGATAGATGATGCTGATGTCGCATTGAAATTAATTGAGTGGGGGTCAAGTTCAATTACCACCAATAATCCTGAATCAATAATGAAAAGGATTAAGAGCTAAATTAAATTTATTTCTTGACGGGCGCTCTTCAAGAGACTTAAAATGCAGGCTCTTATCATTTGTGATTCTTAACCTGACAGTGTCTAATAATCTATCGGCAAGCGTTATCACGGCAATATTGGCGGCATTCTTTTTCTCTCTTGCTGCGACAGTAGTTCCGTACTTTTATGGAGTCGGAGGAACAGTATTCCTTCTTCTCTCGGTTCGCTATGTCAGTACTTTTTTATTTGCAAGCATCCTAAATAAGTCCCCCAAAAAAGCCAAAAGTAAATCAGCTCATACTAGGCTCATACTGATCAGTCTCTTCCAGGCCCTCTTTATTTCTTCTTATATGTACTCAATAAAGTTGATTCCGCTTAGCCTTGCCGTAGTGGTGATTTATACGTTTCCAATCATTACCTTTTTTGTAAATTCTCTAATCAAAAGTCGATCCATTGATCTTTTATCAGTAGCAGCACTCTTAGTTTCACTATTTGGTATTTGGGTTTTGGTTCAGGGTGACTCAAGTGATTGGAATTTGTGGGGTGTTTTTTGGGGACTTGTGGCCTCGTGTGCACAAGTCACAGTCAACATTTTATCGAGGCATGAAAGTGTTGAATCGGGCTGGGGACTTGTGAAATACATTACAGTCTTGCCCGCGTTGATATTTGTATCTGTCTATTTTGTTGTTACTTCAGACCCAATTTCGTCAGTATCCTCAGAGATGCTCATGTGGAGCATTCTTTCTGCAATGGGAATGAGTGGAGGGTTCTATTTTTTCTTTAAGTCAATTTCTCTGATTGGTCCAGTTAGAACATCTAATGTGATGTATTTAGAGCCAGTATTTACTATTCTTTTAGGTGTGATGCTTCTGCAGGATGCCCTTGGGATGAGTCAGTGGATTGGTATGTTTATCATCTTTATTGCAACCATTTCTCTAGAGCGTTGGGGTAAAAAGTATAATTAAAACAACCATCGGTATTGTTTGAGGAGGAATGCGTGAGTTCACCGATCTGGAAACCAAATAAGTCGCAAATTTTAAACGCGAATATCACCAAATTTTTAAGTTATGTGAGTCAGAATACAAATATCAAGCTCACAAATTATTGGGATTTACATCAGTATTCGATTGATTACTCGGAAGAGTTTTGGCGATTAGTCGCAGATTATTGTGGTGCGATTGGCGATTTTTCGGGCCCTGTGCGAGTGGGCGAATCGATGATTGATACCAAATGGTTTCCTGAAGCGTCCTTAAATTTTGCTGAAACTATGCTGGCACGTCGTGATAAGGCAGATGCGATTGTTTTTCGTGGTGAGAACAAGTTTGAATTACGTCTTTCTTTTGCAGACCTCTATGCGCAGGTTGCCAAAGTTCAAGCTCACATGAGAGACTGCGGAGTTGGCGAAGGTGATCGTGTTGCAGCTTTTCTGCCCAATCATCCCGCGGCGATAATTGGTATGATTGCAGCGACCTCAATTGGAGCGATTTGGTCAAGCTGCTCCCCAGATTTTGGCAAGCAAGGAGTCTTAGATCGTTTTGGACAGATTGAACCTAAGATGATCTTCGTTGTTGATGGCTATTATTACAATGGAAAAGCACAAGACACAATTGAGAGGGTTAAGTCATTTTTAGATGATTTACCTTCGATTGAGAATATCGTAATGGTTGAATACATTCAATCATATCATGGAGATATAGAGAACTGCTCAACACTTTTGGAGGTGTTATCAAACCGTCCAGAGAATGAAGTAGATTTTACGCTTGTCCCTTTTGATCATCCGCTTTGTATCCTCTATTCCTCAGGCACGACGGGCGCGCCTAAGTGCATAGTTCACGGCCATGGGGGTACACTTTTACAGCATCTAAAGGAGCAGCAGCTCCATGCTGATGTTCGTGAAGATGATCGAGTATTCTACTTCACCACATGCTCATGGATGATGTGGAACTGGTTGGTTTCTGCCTTGGCGAGTAAGGCTACGGTAATGCTATATGATGGTTCGCCATTTTATCCAGGACCGA